>Ga0101944_10000108_pt1 | contig 273193 bp, 201 predicted proteins | sample DewCreD2012metaG_FD_75245 | JGI IMG/M metagenome (GOLD analysis project Ga0101944, IMG submission 75245) | Hot spring sediment bacterial and archeal communities from British Columbia, Canada, to study Microbial Dark Matter (Phase II) - Dewar... ... | reverse complement strand
ATAAAAGCATAGAGAAGATGCAATTTTAGGATTTTTAGCGTAAAATTAGCGTAACTAATAATTTACGCTAATTTATAAGTTATTGTAATATAATGATATACAGCATTTTTAGGATTTTTAGGATTTTTAGCGTAGAGTATGCATTTTTTTGCATTTCTAATATTAAAAAAAATTAATAATATTATTTTTATAAAAGCATAGAGAAGATGCAATTTTAGGATTTTTAGCGTAAAATTAGCGTAACTAATAATTTACGCTAATTTATAAGTTATTGTAATATAATGATATACAGCATTTTTAGGATTTTTAGCGTAGATAGTACAAAATGCATATTATGTCGTGACGTATTTTGGTATGTTTGATATTTTTCTCATTTTTCGCAAAATTTCTCACGAAAAAGAGTGCGTGTTATTTATCAACATTTAAAGCAATATGAACAAGAATTGATTAAAAGGCAAGATAAAGGCGATCATTGGACAAATCTTCGTGATTGTGCTTACCTCGAAGAATTTGAGAAGGAGAAATTAACTTGGGGAGCTGTTATTACAACAAAAGAACAACATAAATTACGAATGCACTTTGATAACCATAGCTATATTTTGTTTCTGCGATTTTATATAAACAAAATAGGAACCTTGCGATAAATTTATTGTTTGAAATGAAAATTGAAAAGCTCCGTTGGATAGATGACCTTTATATATATCGGCAACCTTTTCTCCTAAAATACTGTAAATAGAAATATCAAAATATCCTTCGTCCTTTACATTGAAAATAAAACTGCCTTCTTGCCCACGCTTCAGCGGATTAGGAATTATTTTTGGTGTTAGTGTCTGTTCATTGTTATTAATTTCTTTTACAGAGGTAATTGACGAGCGAAGTTCACAAAGCAATTTTCTTGTATCAACTAAAATTGAATCAGGAATAAAAGGGACTTCGAAAGAATCTATTTGTTCCCTTTGGTTATTGATTAAAGTTCCAGAAAATACAGCATTATCAGGGCCGTAGAAAAGAAGAGGAAGAGGCACAACAAAGATCTCAGGAATATTTTCACCTTCTTGTATTTGATTTATTTTGACTTTTACATCATAGCCATTTGCACCGTTTTTGACAATTGCGTCCAATTCATAAATGGGATGCCCTGCTTTTTTTAGCCACTGAGCAAAATAAGTCTTATAAGGGACAGGAGGATTAGGTGCAAACTCCTCGAAAGTGTCAATATAATCTTGAGTTACAATAGATTTTCCGGAATGCTTTTTTATTAAATTTTGTAATGCAGGAAAGAAAACCGAATCCCCAAGCATCATTCGTAGCATATGATAAACCCAAGCAGATTTATTGTAAGTCAAATTTATATGGAAAAGTTGTTCCATAGGCAAATCATAAATAGGAGGTAAGGTAACACCGCCCCCTTTCATATAACTATTAGCTTTGTTAACCATTACAGAGTAATAGCTATTCATTCCATATAAATGCTCAGCCCATAAAGCTTCGCTCCACGTTGCTCCACCTTCATTTATCCAAATATCCTTCCAAGTGGCGCAGGTAATCTGGTCTCCGAGCCACTGATGTGCAAGTTCGTGTGCAAGACCATATTGAGCATTAGTCCTCAACCACACCCTATTGATGAAATTAATAGATTGATGCTCCATTCCTCCCATAATATAAGGTTGAAGAACAACATTGCCGTATTTTTCGTGAGGATACTCTCCGAAAATCTTCGAAAAGTAAGATACTTGATCTATGTTGGTACTAAAAAATCTTTTTGCATTATACCAAGAACCATCTGTTGATGTGTCTAAATAATCGCTATTCCATATGTAGTTCTGTATCTCAATGCTATCGCTTGGATTGCTTATTTTGTGATACCACTGGGATATAATTCTGAATCTTGAAGCAGCAACAGCCATAAGATATGTTGTAATAGGGTTCTGTTCTTCCCAATGATAAACGACTGAATTGCCGAGATTTTCTGTGCTTTTCAGTAGCCCATTGGAAGCACAATTATATCCCTTAGGCAGACGTACAGAGATTTTTGCATATGCCTTGTCGTTTGGGTTGTCGTTGCAGGGCATCCAAGCACGAGCTGATTCTGGTTCCCCTTGAGTATATGCCAAGCGCTCCTCTACCTCGACCCTTGTATAAAATGGGGGAGGCAATAGACCTACGTAAAATCCTTCAGGGTAAAGAAAGAAACCATCACCCCAGTTATTTGTTTGAGTAACGTGTGTATAATAAATATCAATAACGATAGTATCGCCTTGTTTAGCAATCGAAGGCAACTGAATTGATAGATTGGAACCTTGAGGTTGTGGAGTTTGCTTAAGGATTTGTCCATCTACAAATACAGAATCAATGACAAGTCTAAAAGCATTTAATTCTATAGTAGAGACAACAGCTGAGTCAATCTTGAGTTTTATTGAATTCCGTCCCCACCACTTATGGTCGAGAAACAATGTAGTGTCGGGTAGCAGGGGATTAGTAACTGAATCTATAGTCATTTGCACTGGAGCAGTAAAAGGCGGATACCAATCCAAAAATAAGTTATATTCTAAAACATCATAATGCCTTGCAACCCAGCCAGTAGCAAGCGTTTTATCGTACTTATGGTGCAATTTGTAAAGATGAGAGCATATTATTTGCTTATTCTCGTTAGAATCGTCATCTATAATTTGCATAAAATCGGGTATCTGAGCTTTTATCGAGCCGATAAGAATTATTGTAAGCAGTATGAGTTTTTTCATTATAAATCTTTCTATTATTCATTAATAATAATTTTAAAACAATCTATAAAACAATAAAGATACAAATCATATTCAAAGCCATTCAGTTAAACCTTGATTTTTTATTTCTAATATGCACTTTTTAATATCTTGCACTTTATCTTTTGGGCATACAAGCACGGCATCGTCGGTAAGAACAACAATAAAATCGTTTAGTCCAAGCCCAGCAAAAAGCATCTTTTTATTCTCGATAGAGTTTATAACGATGCAGTTTTTTGTATCCACAAGAATATTTTGACCTCTACTTATGTTGTTATGTTCGTCAGTTGGCAATTTCCCTTGCAAAGAATCTAAAGACCCAACGTCGTCCCAGTTGAAAAGAGCTTTAGCAACAACGACATCCTTAGCTTTCTCCATAAGGGCATAGTCTATCGAAATATCGGGCATTTGCTCGAAAATATCGTCAATCGGTTCGAAAGAAGAGCTTAGGGCTACTCTTGTTTGATTAGCATAAAGATTTTGCATAACAGCAATCTTGTTCCCAATATCCGGATAAGCTTTAATCAAGTTCTCATTGAAGGTATCGAGACGCCAAAAGAACATACCGCTATTCCATAGATAATTGCCTTTATTAAAGAATTCGAGAGCTTTTTCATAATTGGGCTTTTCAAGAAAATGCACAACTTTTTGAATTTCGCATTTATTTGTGTCCTTTGAAAATGGCTCATTGATTTCAATATACCCAAAGCCAGTATGGGGCTTCGTAGGAGGGATTCCAATGGTAGCAAGGACTTTGTTGTTTTCTACATAATTGAATGCTTCTTCAATTGTTTTTACGAATGCTTCTTTAGGTTCAATAATATGGTCAGCTGTAAGCACAGCAACAGAGATATCTGATGGAGGGAAATCATTAATATATCTGCTCGAAATAAAAGCAGAAGCTAAAGCAAGACAAGGAGCCGTGTTCCTTTTATATGGCTCAGCAACAACATTTTCAGGCGGTAAATAGGGCAATGTTACTCTGATAGGCTCCAGCAATATCTTGCTTGTAATAATAAAAATATCCTCGAGCTTAATATATCCCGAAACTCTATCTATTGCCTCCTCCAACATAGTTTTATTAGAAAGAAGAGCTAATAATTGTTTAGGTTTATTGATTCTGCTCAAAGGCCAGAATCTTTCTCCAGAACCACCTGCCATTATTACTGCTGTTCTTTTCATTTCACTTCCTTTGACTTGAAATTTGTATTAATAAAAGAATCGCCGACAACGACTTTCATTCTGCTAATTCTTTTAAGATAAAGATTTTTTTTCGAATTGAGTTCGCTTAATAAGCCCTGATGAGAGCTATATTTCTTGCAGGAATCTATCTTTTTCTCTAATGATTCAAGTTCTTTCTGTATCCATACAGTTCGGATAGCAATGCTGTTTTTTGTTGCTATGTTTTCAGTCCAGCAAGGTATAGCAGAGATATTTTTAATATCATATTCCCAGCGACCATTTTTTTTAGTAAAGACTAAATCAAAATTCGCTATAATAACATCTCTTGTGTCACCAAGCTTGATATTTGAACCAATATGATAACCTCGACTTTGATTAGAAATAAAATTGCCGAGACTATAGAATATTGGGGCTTTTCTGCCATCTTTTGTAGTATAAATTTCGATTGGCTGAGGAACATGTGGGTGTGTCCCTATTACAGCAGTAGCTCCGGAATCTATTAGAGTTCTAAAATATTGCTTGTGCTGAGGAAGTGGGGCGTTTGCATATTCAACTCCACCGTGAAAAGTAACAATTATAGCATCGGATGAATCCTTGTATTTCTTTATAATAGAAAGGGCAGTATTCAGGTCAAATATATTAACCCAAGCCCTATTAGAATCGTTCAGGTTGTTGTTGACAAATTCTGAAAATGAAACAATTGCAATACGGATACCCTTAATATTCATAATAATTGGCTTTTCTGCTTGCTCTTTCGATGTGGCAATGCCAGTAAAGATAGCATTATGGCGTTCGAACATCTGAATAGTCTCTCGAAAGCCGAGCCGTCCCTGATCAAAAATGTGATTATTCGCAAGCATAAAAACATTTACGCCCATCCATTTGAGGGCTCCTATTGCATCTTTTGTTACATTAAAAACAAATGGTCTATGATTTTTCTCAAAAGTGGGGGAGCAAGGAGTTTCGAAATTAATTATTCCAATGTCGCAATTTTCGAATATTGGTTTTATCTCATTAATCAGATATCTAAACCCGTTGAAGTTTAGTGTATCATAAAAATCCTTATAAGTAGCCGCAGACTTTAAAACTCTTATGTGTGGGATAAAGTCGCCTCCAGCACACAGACGAAGTATTATTTCATTTGTCTCATTTAAATTGGTATCGTCTGCTTTAAGTTCTGAATTATTAGGGTTACAGCTGAAAATAAAAAGATTTGATAAGATAGAAAATGCAAAAAGAATTATTGTAAATATATATAATAAAGAGCGTTTCATTTGTTATTTTCCAGCAAGAATCTTAGAGTATTTATTGGGTGCTAATAATTCTTTTGCTGTAGTAATATCTTTATCGCTATCTAAGTTAAGCTTTATTGCTTCTTTATTGCTAATAAACCTTAGCTTAATTTCTTTCTCGATCAAGTTCAGTATAAGCTCAGAATTAATATCAAAAAGGTTCTTCTCTTCGTTAGCAATTTGCTGTTTTGCTGTTTCTAAACTTTCTAATGTAGATTGCGAAAGTTTCTCATTTTTTGCGATTGTCAGTAATTCTTCGAATTGCTCTAAAAGCTTTGTTTTATAGTTGAACTTTTGCAGATTAAGATAGTCCTTAAATTGTTGTAATAGTTTTTTATCTGCTTTGAAGTTTTGAGGCAACTCATTTAATTTAGAAGTGTACCTATTGGCAAATTTGAATATATGCCCATTATTTATCAAGCTATTTACAAAATCGGGATATACTTCGTTTTCAACTATAGTATCAGGGAGTATTCCTTTTGATTCAAATACTATTCTTTTGTTCTTTGTATAAAAAATTGTGTCAGCAGATGTTTTTAATTTTGAGTATTTTAAGTAATAATCAATTTTTTGGATGCAACGTCCAGATGGGGTATAATATTTAGATGTAGTCATTTTCAAATTCCCATTGTACGGTAAGTCCACAATAGTTTGCACTAAACCCTTACCGTAAGAACGTTGCCCTATTATTATACCTCTATCCAGATCTTGTATAGCTCCAGCAACTATTTCGCTTGCTGATGCACTACTATTATTTATAAGCACTGCGATTCTTACATTTGTGTCTATTGGTTCTTCTTCAGAATAGTACTCCTTTATGTCTTCTTTATTTCTACCTTTTGTTGTAACTATTACGTTCCCCTTAGGTATGAACAATTCACATATATTCACTGCAGATTCAAGCATACCGCCCGGATTGTCTCTTAAATCTATAATTAATGATGTTATGTTGTGTTTGTTTTTTAGTTCTAAATATTCTTGCTTTACTTCGTCCTTCAAAGATCGGGTAAATCGTTCTACCTTGATATATCCAATTGTATCAGAAATAACATCGGAAAAAGATACGTTTTTCATCATAATATCATTTCTTGTAAGGACGAATTTTAGTGTATCATTAAGCCCATCTCTTAAAATATAAAAAGTTATTGGGGTTCCGACCTTTCCTCTTGTATATTTTCTTAATGCATCGGAACGCTCGTAAAGAAGAAAAGCAGTATCAACTTTGACTATCCTGTCGCCGATCCTTAAACCATTCTTTTTTGCTGAGTATTCATCTTGTATATCAATAATTGTCAACATACTATCTCTATTTGATACCGTTATTCCCACACCAGTATATGAACCTGATGTAATTATATCAATGTCCTCCGTTTCTTGTTCGTTATAATATTCAGTATAAGGGTCAAGAGAACTTAAAATGCCATTAATTCCAAATCGAACTAATTCCTCAGGGTCTATTGCAACAACATAGTTATTTGCAATTTCTCGAAAAATATAGCCAAATATTTCGAATGATTTATTGACTTTATAATAAAATGATTCTTCTTCTTGGGAATATGAAATTTGAAATGCAAAAAAGAAGAAAATCAAATATAAAATAATTTTTTTTAATTTCATTTTGTCTACTTATTTTTTAAAAACTTAATTTATTATCTATATATTCTTTTATTCGATTAATATTAATTCTATCTTGCAACATAGAGTCGCGTTCCCTAATCGTAACGGTTCCATCAATTAGGGATATGCCGTCAACCGTTATGCAAAATGGAGTTCCTATTTCGTCTTGACGACGATAGCGACGTCCTATTGCACCTGAAATATCGTATTGAGCTTTGTAATATTTTTGCAAATCCTTATAAATTTTATGTGCTAATTCTGGCATACCTTCCTTATTTACAAGAGGAAATACTGCTACTGTGATAGGTGCAAGTTTCCAATGAAGTCTAAGGACAGTCCTCTTTTCTGGATTACCTTTATCGTCGGGAGCTATATCTTCGTCGAAGCCGTTGCAAAGGAATGCCATTAAAGAACGAGTTACCCCACCTGAGGTTTCTATAACGTAAGGTATAAAGCGTTCATTATTAATGTTATCTACATACTCCAGCTTTTTTCCCGAAAATTCTTGATGACGCTTCAAATCGAAATCAGTTCGTGAGTGAATTCCTTCTATTTCGCCCCAGCCAAATGGGAACATTGCTTCTATATCTATTGCTCTATTGGCATAATGAGCAAGCTTTTGATGTTCCTTGAAACGAAGATTTTCCGATTTTATGCCAAGCTGAGTAAAGAAGTCCCACCTTTGTTCCTTCCAATAATCAAACCATTGATCTTCGGAACCGGGCTTAACGAAATATTGCATCTCCATTTGCTCGAATTCACGGGTGCGGAACAGGAAGTTCTTAGTATTTATCTCATTGCGGAACGCTTTTCCGATTTGTGCAATTCCGAAGGGAATCTTTTGACGCGAGGAGTCAAGAACATTTTTGAAATTCACATATATGCCCTGAGCTGTTTCAGGGCGAAGATAGACAGCGGAGCCATTATCTTCGATTGGTCCAATGAATGTCTTGAACATTAGATTGAAATTCCGAACTTCAGTCCAATCGGTAGTTCCAGACACAGGGTCGGGTATTTGGTATTCTATTATAAGATTGTAATAGTCTTCATTTTTTGAAGCATTGTTGAGTTTTTGCTCGAGTTCGTCTGCTTTATCGGTCTTTTTCTTTTTTCTAAGCCGTTCGATATGCTCTTCGATTAAATTATCGGCACGAAATCGTGCTTTACTCGTTTTATTGTCAATCATAGGGTCACTGAATTGAGATATATGCCCACTTGCTTCCCAAGTCTTTGGGTGCATAAGGATAGAAGCATCGAGTCCTTCAATATCATCTCGGTAAGTCATTGCCCTCCACCAAGCTTGCTTGATATTATTGAGTAATTCTACTCCTAAGGGACCATAATCCCAACAACCATTCAAACCCCCGTAAATTTCTGAAGATTGGAAAATAAACCCCCTTTGCTTTGCTATTGATATTATCTGTTCGAGTTTAAACATTTTTCCTTTATATTTATTTATTTTCAATTATATAATATATAAACTTACAAATTTAAGAAATTTTATAATTGCTACTAATAATATGTTGATTTTGGTATTTTAATTTGAGAAAATAAATTGAAAGTGGCAAATGCTTTGAATTGATATAATTGAATATATTAAAAAATAAAAAAAGGGGCTGTCTCAAATGTCAGAATTAAAGTCATTTCCTTGAAAAAGGAAATCCATAACGTTGCTATGAGACTGGATTCCCGCTTACGCAGGAATGACAATTCACAATAATCTTGACGTTTTGAGATAATACCTTTTATGCCCTAAAAATGTCTTTTGAGATAACCTCATCATAGATTATTATAATGGGGTTTCCCTTAAAATAAAGAATTAAAGATAGTCCTGACAAATATTCTTTATTTAATAAAATTTAATGCTTCTTCAGCAGCTTTAAGTGTTGGCTCGATAGAAAGTTCTTGTCCAACGGCTCCTTTCATCCAGAGTTGAGGGATTATACGACCTTGAACGCACATCCTTTCCATTTCCTTGCCCAATACTTTATCTTTAATAAATTGCTCTATCTGGAATTCAATTAAGTGTCCTATTGGATAGGCAGAGAGATAGAGCGGATTATCAATCATATGTGAATAAATAGCAAGTATTGGTTGATCTTTTATGCCAAAAACATCAGCATAATATTTATTCCAGATATCTATTGCGATTTCTATAACAGCTTTCTTAAGCTCCTCTGCAGTTGCATTTGGATGGGCATAAAGCCATTTCCAAACATTCATATCAACGAGAGAAACTCCCATAATCTCATATGTCATCCAAAGATTATCTAAAGCATTAAGATGGGCTATATTTGGATTAGTTTCCTTCATTCCCAGTAAATCGAGGTCTCTATGTTGGAAAATGAAAGCCCAAGCTTCTGTAAATGCTGTGTTCGGAACTCCTCTGAGAGCATAATAATCAACATTTTGCAAAGTGAGTGTTTGCTCTACATTATGCCCGAACTCGTGTGTAGCTATGTTGTAACCTTTGTAATCCATTCCGTCCTTACCGACCCTTGTCCTTAAATGAGCATTTTCGCTTTTCATATCTGCACCCCAAGCATGACCTGCTCCACGTGCTGCATCAACATCAATCTTCGATGAAATGAACTCAGCTTTTGCCTTGTCGAAACCAAGTTTAGTTAGTATATTCGGGAAATCAGCTTTGTAGTCATCCTTTGTTTTGTATTTTTTTCTTGTTATAGCTGTAAGGTCATCTTGCGAGAATGAACTTCTTGCTTTAAAGCCATCGTACCATATATCGAAAGGTTCAAGTTTGCGGCCTAAACGTGCTTCAATAAGTTTCCCTACTTTACGAACTGTTTCAGATGAAACAAACTTAACAAATAGCTCCTCTACTTGCTTTTGAGGGATTTCCATTTCTGCATCGAATTTTCTTTCGATATATGTTGGGTAGTAAGGTGTATAAGGGTCAATTGCTTTTTGAGCAAGGAAGTTGTTCAAGAGCATTTGGTAGCGAGTATTAGGTTCGGGCTTTGTTTCTACTGGGTTACCATCTTTGGTAACTTTATTTGTGTAAGGGTTCCAATAGTATTTATTGCTATTAATAACCTCTTTGGGTATTTCTTGCGAAATAATTCTTTTCATTACTTCATATATTAATTTTTGCTTTTCTAGTCCATCGGGTTTACCATATTGCGATTTGAGTTCATCTCTGAGGTTCCAGTGGCTAATTAGCTTCATTTCAGGAGGAAAAAAGGTTTTTCCATTATCATCTGTTAAGAAACCTGCATAAATATTATATTCTGATATATAAGTATCGCCAGCAGTGTATGCTTCGGAGACTTTCTGAATAAGCTCGGCAGGTATTCTTGCAGTGAATAAGTCACCCATTCGTGCATAAGCCCACCCAATTCGAGTCCAATTTTCTCCTAACTTTGTCTTTTCTTCCAAAGTATAGAAGGGGAAATTCATTATAATATAAAAAGCTATTTTATTTTGGAAAAAGTCGTCTGTGAAATGAGCAGCTGGATTATAGGCTCCAAAAAGAATATCTATCGGCTCTATTTCACCACAATCAAGATGCAAATAACGGTTCAAATCTAAGGTAATCTTATTGTAATGTCCATTAAGAACCTCAAAATAGAAAGAAAGTTTTTGAAATACTTCTCTTAGCTTAGCTGTATCACCAATATAATTCTCATAGCAGAATTTCTCAAAGTCGGCTGCTGAACCATCCTTCTCAGTCCAGAACATAGCAGATTGCGAAATGCCTTTGCTTATCTTTTCCTTAGGGAGTGTCGGATACTTCGAGGCAAGACTATCCACAATCTTAGCCACTGCCTCTTTGCTTATAAATTTCATAGTTGTTTCCTTTTTATTTTCTTTAGAACAAGAAGCAATTATCAAAGAGATTGATAAAAGCATAATAAAAGTAAAACCTAATTTCATTTTTTAAACTCCATATTGTTAAAAAAGTAAAATTAAGAAAAAAAATATTATCTTGATTTTATTTTATAAAAAAATTATTTCTCTATTATTACAGTTACCGGTCCGTCGTTAACCAAATAAACATCCATCATTGCTCCAAAGATTCCCGACTCGACTTTCAGGTCATAATTACTTTGCATATAAGCAAGAAAGCGATTATAGATATTTTCGGCAAGCTCTGGTTTTGCTGAGTTCATAAAATTCGGTCGGAAGCCCTTATGGACATCTCCATAAATGGTAAAGTTCGAGACTATTAGGATTTCTCCCCGTACATCTAACACAGAGCGGTTCATCTTCTCTTCATCATCGGGGAAGATTCTTAAGTTTGCAATTTTATTTGCCATCCATTTTATTATCTCGTCGTTGTCTCTATCGCTAAAAGCAATAAGGACGAGAAGTCCCTCACCAATTTGTCCTATTATTCGATTCTCAACCTTAACATAAGCTTGCGATACTCTTTGAACAACCGCTTTCATTAATGTAAAATAAACAAGAATTCAACAATAATAAATAGAGGCACAAGGATTGGTAATGAAAACATATACATATAAGCAAAGAAATGTGGCGTTTTTATGCCACTATTCTCGGCGATAGCTTTCACCATAAAATTCGGTCCATTGCCAATGTAAGTTACTGAACCAAAAAATACTGCTGAGACACATATTGCTTTAAGGAATATTTCGGGTATTCCTGCTACTTCTGCAGGAAGCTTCAGCCCAAGAGCAAGTGAATGGAAGGTAACAGCAGTCGGAGTATTGTCCAAAAAACTACTCAAAGCACCAGTAAAATGGTAAAATAAAGATGGACTTGTTACTCCTAACTCTACTGCATGCTTTTCCAAATATACAAGGCATGGGACCATTGTTATAAAAATACCTAAAAACAGATATACTACTTCCAATATTGGTTCCCAACTGAAATGATTTTGTTTCCGAGTCTCTTGCTTTGTGAAAATTAATGATAATATAAGCATTGCAACTATCGGAATATTTTGAATTAATTGGGAAAAGGTTCCCATTTTTATAAAATCAAAATATACTGGATTTAGGAAAGCTATTGATAAAACAACACCCACAAGCCAGACGAAATTCAATTTACCATGCACCCTTATTGGTTCCTTTTGAGTTAAGTCCAAGATTTTTAAATCTTCAGGTTCTTTTTTCCATTTTATTGTGTCAAAAATGAAGTAAATTATTAACAAAATAGCATTTACAAAAAGCCACTCAGGAACTAACTTGAAGAACCACTCGAATGGAGCGCCTCGCAGATACATCATTAGCAAGGGGGGATCGCCTAATGGGGTTAATAGCCCTCCACAATTGGCAACTATCGCTATAAAAAAGAGCAATGTATGTTGCTTGTATTTTCTTTCTTTATTAATATTGATTATCGGGCGGATGAGTAGCATTGCTGCTCCCGTTGTTCCCATAAATGATGCAAGAACCGCACCTATGGCTAATATTATCGTGTTTGTAATCGGTTTAGCTTGAATATTACCACTAACGAATATACCTCCTGAAATTACAAAGAGTGAACCAAGTAATATTATAAAAGGTATATAATCAAATATTACGGAATGCTCCAAGAGTTCCAATCCTTGCGAGCCGCCGATTACAATAATCCAGACTGCTGTCGGAATGCCCAAGACCAATGCTACGATAAGCTTGTTCTTATTAGATTCCCAGAAATGATGGGCAAAAATCGGTAAGATTGCTATTGATAGTAGCATTAAAATAAATGGTATTACTCCATATAAAGGAAGGTCTAATCCTACTTGTGCTATTTCTTCTGTTCCTGCCACATTGCCTCTTATAATTTTTTATATTTTTAAAATAACTATTTACAAATATAAATAAATAGAATTTTCTAAATTTATATAATGTAGTTAAAACTGTATATTTATGTGTTTGATTTTATTTAATTTTTCCAAACAAAATAGAATATCTCTATTCTATCATCTTTATTAGCTTTAAAATTAATATTATTTTTTAAGCGATTATTTCTAATAATAATCCTATTGCAAAACAAAACATTATTTTTTTCGTATAATAGAATTTAGTATTGATAATTGAATTAAATTTTAAAATAATTAGATAAAGGGAGTTATCAAATGAAATATCTGAAAATCAGTTTAGTTTTTATTCTATTTTTCATTTTCAATTTATCAAATAGCTTATCTCAAAATAACTTACTGAATATACTGTCTGAAGAAATAAATAGAGAAATGGAAGTCTTGAAGAAGCAAGAGAATCCACCGTATTATATGAACTACAGAGTAAATGATGTTCATTCTTTCACTATTACTTCTTCATTCGGTACATTAGTTGAATCAAAAGAAGATAAAGAAAGAATTCTAACAATTTCAATAAGAATAGGTACACCAGAACTTGATAATACTCGAGAAATTAGAGGTGAGAGTAGCTTCATCTCTTTTAATTTCAGCGAACAGACAAAACTTCCTTTAGAAAACTCCCCAGAAGCAATCAAGCAAATTCTATGGAAAAAAACAAATGAGGAATATAGAACAGCCGTTGATAAATATATTAAAGTAAAAGCTAATGTAGCTTCTAAAGTTGCACAAGAAGATAAATCACCAGATTTTACAATAGAAAAAACTGTTAAATATATAGAACCACCTTATACTGATGACGAAATTAAAATCAATCAGTCGCTCTGGGAACAGAAAGTGAAGAGCTTTTCAAAGCCATTTCTTGATGAACCAGAAATCTACCAAGGCTATTCAACTTTTAGTTGGAAAGTCGAGAGAAAGTATTTTGTTGCAACAGATGGCTCCCAGATAGCCCAAAATATGACCTATTGCCGTCTATTCGTTGCTGGAACAATCAAAGCCGACGATGGTATGGTTATGCCTTTATATCTTTCCTATTTTGCATTTAGACCTGAACAGCTACCTTCAGAAGAGAAAATATTAGCAGATGTAAAACAAATGGTTGCTAATCTAAAAGCTCTAAAAAATGCGCCAGTCGCTGAACCATATACCGGTCCTGCAATTTTGACTGGAAGAGCTTCAGGTGTGTTTTTCCACGAAATTTTCGGCCATAGAGTCGAAGGACATCGCCAAAAGAGCGAATACGAAGGACAAACTTTCAAGAAAAAAGTTGGTGAACGCATTCTTCCTTCTTCAATGAACATTATTTTTGATCCAACAATAAGAAACTACAAAGGAAATGATTTAATTGGCTATTATAAATATGATGATGAAGGAGTCGAAGGGCAAAGAGTAACTATTGTAGATAAGGGAGTGCTGAAAAACTTCTTGATGTCGCGCTGTCCTATCGAGAATTTTCCTAAATCAAATGGACACGGGAGAGCAGAAGCTGGTTATGAACCCGTTGCTCGTCAGTCCAATCTTATTTTAGAAACAACTCAACCAAAAAGCTACGAAGAATTAAGAAAGCTTCTTATCCAAGAATGCAAAGCTCAAGGGTTGCCTTATGGATATCACATTATTGATATTACTGGTGGTTTTACCATTACTGGCAGGACAATTCCAAATTCTTTTAACGTAATGCCTACACTTGTTTATCGAATCTATACCGACGGAAGACCCGACGAAATTGTTCGTGGTGTGGACCTTGTAGGAACCCCACTTGCTATGTTCTCACAAATTGCTGAAGCAGGAAACGACTTTGAAATCTTTACTGGTATTTGTGGCGCCGAATCGGGCGGTGTTCCTGTTACTGCAATTTCTCCTTCGCTCTTCGTAAAAAAGATTGAAACACAAAAGAAAAGCAAATCTCAGGAAAAACCACCTCTTCTACCAAGACCGGGTACAAAACCTGATAAAGACTAATTTATTTACTTTCTAAGTTTTATAACAAAAAGGAGATAATATGAAAAAGCAAAAATTGATGATGGTTATAATATACACTGCTCTATGCACTTTATCTACGAACATTTTCGCTCAAAGCCCTAATGAAATCATGTTTAAAGCTATGCGGGACGAGCTGAAAAGAAATATAAACAATTTGACTCTCGAGGACTTAAAAAGACCCTTCTATATTAGTTATACTATCAGCGATGCACGTGCTTTAGAGATAAAATCATCTCTTGGTGCTATTGTATCCTCAAAAGAAGGTCCTGTAAGAGGGCAAAAAGTAAGAGTTTTGGTTGGCGATTACCAACTCGATAATGAAAACTATTTTGAATTGAACTCTTCTTTTGAAAGCAATTTTGGGTCCGAAAGCATTCCACTCGACAATGACTACTATGGAATACGTAGAGCATTATGGCTTGAAACTGATGACAAATACAAATCTGCTGCAGAAGGATATCAAGCAAAAATTTCAGCAATGAAACAACAAAATCTTCCTGAAGAACTTGCCAATCTACCTGACTTTTCAAAAGCACCCCAGATAAAAAAATACATCGAACCCCAGAAAATAAAATTTGAGAAAGAAAAATGGGAAAAATTAGCAAATCAAATATCAGCAATTTTTAAATCCTATCCAAAAATTTTCGCCTCATATGTTACTATTGGAATATTCGAAGCACAAGCTTACTTTGTCAACAGTGAAGGAACTGAAACCAAATGCCCTATAACATTTGCAGCTATTCAAGTTAATGCTTTTACACAAGCTGATGACGGAGAGCCATTGTTGGACCATGTTTTATTTTATGGATTAACTCCGGACGACTTTCCCTCATTTGAAACTATAGCAAAAGAAATTAAAACTATGGCTGATAATCTTACAGCTCTACGTGAAGCTCCTATTTTCGATGAATCTTATTCCGGACCTGTTTTGTTTGAAGGGCAAGCCGTTGCTGAAATGTTTGCTCAGCGATATTTCACGGGTTCTGCCGGATTGAATGCTACTAGAAAGCCAATTTACAGCGATACACGATTAGCAATGCTTTCTGGTAAGACTATGGACTCCGAAATAGACAAAAGAGTTATTTCGAAGGATATTTCTGTTAAAGCTGTTCCATATAAAAAAGTATTTGACGGCGTTACGCTTATTGGTAATTTTGAAATAGATGCTGAAGGAGTTGAACCCCCCAAAGAACTTATACTCATAGAAAATGGAATTCTTAAAACATTACTCAATGGACGAGTGCCAAATCCAAAAGTAAAAGAATCAAACGGGCATAATAGATACGCTCTCAGTAATGGCGAACTTTCTTCAGCTATCGCTCCTGGAGTTATCGAAATTAAATCTAACGAAGGGTTAAGCGAGAAAGAAATTAAAGATAAACTAATTCAAAAAGCTAAAGAAGAGGGACTTGAATACGCTATTATTGTAAAAAAGATACAATCACCTACCTCTGGCCTTGAGCAGCAAATTGATGTTAGCTCAATTATGAACCTCGCTACTGGCGGTAGCAAAGAAGGCACTATTCCGAAACCAATTTACGTATATAAAATATATGTAAAAGATGGAAGAGAAGAACTCGTTCGAACAGTTGAACTTGGTAGTATTTCTAATGCTACCTTGAAAAAAATTATTGGCGCATCTGAGAAGCAATTTCCTTATAATACAATACTAAATACATCAAAAAGTGGAATTAGTGGGATCATTTTCTTTATCTCATCATTTATTGACGACACTTGGACAATTAATGGTGTGCCTGCATCCTTCATTGTACCAAACTCTATTCTTGTTGAAGAATTAGAAGTATCAAAGGAGAAAAGACCCATAACCATAAAATTACCTATAGTCGAAAATCCAATTACAAAGTAATGGAAAAAACGCCTAAATCTTTAAGATTACAAATTGCTATTTTTGGAAGGACAAACGTCGGAAAGTCAAGCTATCTAAATATGATAGCTAATCAAGACGTTGCTCTTACTTCTCCAATTCCCGGAACAACTACTGATATTGTTGAAAAATCAATGGAGCTGCTACCCATCGGACCTGTTACTTTTCTCGATACTGCAGGCATTGATGATAAATCAACGCTTTCTGGTATTCGTATCGAAAAAACTATGAAAATTTTAGACCGAGCTGAAATTATTGTTCTAATAATCGAACCTAACTTCTGGACAGATTACGAAGAGCACATAATTAGACTTGCTAAAGATAGAAACCTCCCATTGATTATCGTAATAAATAAAATTGATGAAAAAACTCCTTCAGATGATTTTATATCTTTTTTGAAAGATAAAAATAAATATCTTATTCTTTGCTCTACTGTTGACAAAGAAAAAAGAAATAATTATATTAATGAATTTAAAAACTCATTGCTTCAAGTCCTTCCCCAAAGCTTTTTACAAACTATCCCTCTTCTTGGCGATTTAGTCCCTTTCGGAGGTGTAATTATTATGATTGTTCCTATTGATAAAGAAGCACCCAAAGGAAGATTAATACTGCCACAAGTCCAAGCGATAAGAGATGCATTAGACCATAATCAGATTGCTATTGTTGTCAAAGAAACTGAATATATTCAGGCATTAACAAAGCTTGCTGTAAAACCAGATTTAGTAGTATGTGATTCACAGGTTGTTCATCGTATGGTAGCAGAAACCCCTTCTGATATTAAATGCACTACTTTTTCTATCCTTTTTTCAAGACTTAAAGGCAATTTACTTGAAGAAATCAAAGGACTTAAAGCTATTGATAAACTAAAACATGGCGATAAAGTCCTTATTGCTGAAGCTTGCAGCCATCATCCTAATGAAGACGATATTGGAAGGGTTAAAATTCCCAAGATGCTTAAAAATTATATTGGAACTGATGTCCAGATTGATTATGCCGTCGGGAGAGATTTTCCAGCTAATCTAAGCGATTATAAAGTCATAATACATTGTGGAGCATGTATGATTACCAGAAACGAGAAATTAGTAAGAATTCAGAAAGCCAATTCTTGCAATGTTCCAATTACAAATTATGGACTTACAATTTCCTATACTCAAGGAGTTCTTAAACGAGTTCTAACCCCTTTTCCTGAAGCTTTAAAAATTCTTGAAACTTATTCATCTTGATTTTATTAAAATTTCTTATATTTGTATTTTATATTTGTAAAATAATTTGTAGTAACCAAGATGTTGTATAACGAAAACAAATTTGCACTTAGTAATCCAGTCGCTTTAATGCTTGATAAAGATAAGAACGATTTTACAAGAGACGATTTAATAAGACTTTTCCAAGAAAACCAATTAGAAAGAATAACCTTTCACTATACTGGTATTGACGGGAAAATCAAAGAATTAAAAATACCAATTGCTAATAAAAAACAAGCAGAAACTATTCTTTCAGAAGGCGAGAGAGTTGATGGTTCTTCACTTTTTAAAGGAATCGTTGACACTGGAAAGTCTGATTTATATGTTGTCCCTGTCTATAAAACTGCTTTTCTTAATCCATTCGAAGATGGGAGCTTAGATTTTATATGCAGGTTCATTGATGCTGATGGAAACCTTGCTTCTTTCACACCAGATAGCATCCTGCAAAGAGCTCATAAGTTATTATTCGATAAAACAGGCTTCGAACTCTATGCTTTAGGCGAACTTGAATTTTATATCATTTATGATACTATCTATAAAACATATCCATTACCTAAGCAGAGGGGCTATCACGCAAGTTCACCTTTTGTAAAAAATCAGGACATACTTAACGAAATGATTAGATATATTACACAGCTTTGTGGTAATGTAAAATATGCTCATAATGAAGTTGGGTGCATAGAAAAATTAGAAAGCCATCTTGAAGAAATCAAAGGAAAATCCGCTGAACAAGTCGAGATTGAGTTTTTACCTACAAATATTGAAGAAACCGCTGAATATTTAGTTTTATCTAAATGGATTATACGGAACGTTGCTTATAAGCACAATAGTATTGCTACTTTTGTTCCAAAACTCGAGAATGGTCATGCCGGAAATGGTATGCATATTCATATGCAATTAATGAAAGATGGCAAAAATATTATGACTAATAAAAAAGGCAATCTTTCAGAAGAAGCAAAAATGTTAATTGGAGGCTTATGCCAATTTGCACCAAGCTTAACTGCCTTTGGCAATACTTGCTCTGCTTCTTATTTAAGATTAGTACCCCATCAAGAAGCCCCGACCAAAGTCTGTTGGAGCGAATCGAACCGTAGTGCAATGATAAGAGTACCCCTCGGTTGGACTAAAGCTAATAACCTCGCTATGATTATTAATCCCCAACAAAAAACTAAATTGAAGCAAGATACATCCAGACAAACTGTTGAATTGAGAACACCTGACGGAAGTGCCCTAATTCATCTATTACTTTCTGGCATCGTCCTTGCTGTTGATTCAGGTTTGACAAATAGCAAAGAATCTTTAGAAACAGCAAAAATATGCCATGTCTCGGTTAATATTCACGATAGTGATTATGGGCAAAATCTTTCTGAATTGCCAACAAGCTGCGCAGAATCTTCAGAAAAACTTCTCCAGCATCGCTCATTATATGAACGCGACCATATTTTTTCTTCTACTATTATTAGTTATATTACTAACTTATTGCAGAATGAAAACGATAGAAATCTCAACAAACGCCTTATGGCTCTTCCCGACGACGAAAAATTAAAAGAGTCAAGAAGAATTATGCATAGAGATATACATAAACACTAAAATGGATTTTCACATTTTCGGTAGTGATGAAATAGTTGCTTGGCTTATTATTCCTCTTTTTATCTTTTTTGCCAGAATACTTGATGTAAGTATTGGCACTATAAGAATTATTTTTGTTGGCAAGGGCTACCGCTTGCTTGCTGCTTTACTTGGATTCATTGAGGTTTTTATATGGATTGTAGCCGTTTCTCAGATTATGAAGCATCTCAACAACGTTTATTATTACCTTGCATGGGCAAGTGGTTTTGCTACAGGCACGTATATTGGAATGTTAATTGAACAAAAACTATCTATTGGTTCAGTAATTCTAAGAGTGATTACAAGCGGCGACGCTGACGATCTTATAAATATGCTTTTCCAAAATAATTATCACCATACCGCTGTCGATGGCGAGGGTATGTTCGGCAAAGTCAAAATCATATTTATGGTTATAAATAGACAACAATTAAGTGATGTGTTGAACATTGTGAACCAATACAACCCAAAAGCTTTTTATTCAATCGAAGATGTTCGTTCTGTTAGGGAAGGCGCATTACCAAAAGTTCCGAATCCTGCTATAAAAAAAATACAAAAATTCAAAAGATTTCTGACTACAAGAAAATAATCAATTTAAGACCTCTGGTTTTTCTATACTCTTAACAGTTTTTCCATTTAATTTAAAATAAGGGATGAAAGCAGGAGTAATTCGATGGTAATTAATATATTCAATTCCAAATTTCATTCGCAACATTTCCTCTTCCTTACGAAAACGATAAAGCACAAGCACTGTCAAACATGAAAGCCATAATATTCCAATAAAATAATTAGAACTAATTAAGAAAATTCCAGTATTAAAAATATAATATGTTGAATACATAGGATGGCGAACAAATTTATAAGGTCCGCTTACTATTAATTTATGATTCTTTTTTATTTTTAGAGAATTAAAAAAATATATTCCTAAGTGCTTATGAGTCCATATAAATAAACATAGAGCAAATACACATAAAACAAATCCGCAGATTCTAACGTAAATACTGAAATCCGCTTTAGCCCAGATAAAATATTTGGGAAAAAAAATAAAAAAAAATATTATTACAACTTCTATTAAAATAAAACTATTTAAAATCACAATGTCGTATTTACTTATGTCAATTTCAATGCTATTGCCATTAAATTTTTTTATCTTCTGAACGTTAATCTTTATAATTGAGTATGTTACATAAACAATTACTAAGAGCCATGCGAAAATTCTATCCTCTGTCATCAATGAAATTTATTATAAATTAAATATTTTTTTTAGAACAATTATCAAATATCTATACAAAACTAATAAATTTATGCCAAAATAAAAGAAATATCATAAATTTTTTAATTTTCATTTTGTTATATAAAAAAATTGCTGTATATTTGTAATAGTTTATTTTTCATTTTATAATAAGGTTATTTTTTTTGGTCTTTTATTCCATAAGTTTTACTCGCACCGCTTTAGATAAAAAATGCTGCTCAGTAATGATTTCCTCAATTAGAACATCGCAAATTTACAGACCAATTTATTAATTAAAAAATTATTTATGATATTAGATTATTTTTCCCAAAATGGGAGTTTTTTTAATTTTTTTAGGAGTTTTATAATATGATGACAATCTATGTTGGTAACCTTTTATTTAGCGTTACCGAGAGCGATTTGCAAACACTTTTTGAGCGCTATGGCACCGTCCATTCAGTTAAATTAATCAAAGACCGTCAGACAGGACGTCCGCGTGGATTCGGCTTTGTCGAAATGGATGAAGACGCTGGCAATGCAGCCGTCGAGGAACTCGATGGAGCAGAATATGGTGGTAGAAGCTTGAGAGTTAACGAGGCTAAAGAAAAAAGCCAAGAGCAATCCGCAAGAAGGCCACAAACAAACAGAAGATATAGATAATATTGGGAATTTATTGTTAACCTATCTCAAAAGATAGGAAAAATTTACTCAAGTTTTATTTCTTAATTAGTGAAGAATCCTAAAAGATTCTTCACTTTTTCGTTTATTTCGTAAATTTTACTAATTGTCTTGTATCAAATACTTTGCAGTATATCATTAATTATAAATACAAATTATTTATTCTAATTCAATTGCAATTTCTTTAGATTATTAATAAAATTATTCTTAATTTTAAAAAATAATTTGAGAATTATTTATGGATAACACTGTAAAAAGAATTTTGATGATTTTTTTGATAGTGCTTATTTTTTCCTTACTTAAAGAGTTAAGCACTATCCTTATTCCTCTGGCTTTAGCTTTTATTATTGCAAGCATTTTCTATCCAATTGTAAATCTTTTCAGCAAACGAAAGGCATCTAGAATTTTAGTACTGCCGACTGTAGCCATAATTACAGTTATTATTGTCTTTCTTCTTGGCCAAGTTATATATCAAGCAATAAACGAAATAATCCAGCAACAAGATTATTTTATTACAAGTCTGAATGATAAAATAAAACAAGTCATTGGTTTTATAAATAGCATAATATACGGTACCTTTGGAACTAAAATAAAATTTACTTCCTTAGCTGCACTATTAAATAAAGACACCTTTAATTGGTTAGCGTCTATTCTAACTGCCTCTATTGGACCAACGACAGGTGCATTTGTTATGTTTATATTGTACTATATTGTAATTCTAATTGGTATGACAGGCTCGAAAGAATATTTATCCTATGTTGCTGGTGGAAATAATAGTATGAATATTGTAAAGAGTTTTGAAACTATACAAAAATCCATTGCTTCTTATATTGCATTGAAAACCTTAATTAACCTTGCTGTTGGTATTCTCGTTACTGTAATTTGCATATTATTTGGTGTAAATTTTGCTTATTTGTTTGGCTTGCTTACTTTCCTTTTATTTTATATCCCTACGATTGGTTCAATAGTTGCTCCCATTTTTCCAACGCTTATGGCAATAATTCAGTTCAACTCATTTGAGAAGATATTTTTCTTCCTTTTAATTATTATAGTTGTTCAAGCAATAATAGCAAATATTATCGAGCCTGTTATAATGGGTAACCGTTTACGATTGAATACTCTGACCGTAATTTTTGGTTTAGTATTTTGGGGCTATATTTGGGGAATACCAGGAATGATGCTTGCTGTTCCTTTACTTGTTGTATTTAAATTAGTTTTTGAACAAATTGATAGTCTCGCTTTTATTAGTAGAGTGATGGGGTCTCCTGAAAAAATTAAGAAGAAAAAAACTGATTAGAACCATTTCTTCTTTTTAAAGAAAAGAACCATACCAAGTGCCATAAAAAGCATTAAGCAAAGCACAAGTGGGTAACCCCATACCGAATGTATTTCAGGCATATGCTCAAAATTCATTCCATAAACACCTGCAACAAAAGTTAAAGGGATGAAGATTGTCGAGATGACAGTTAATACCTTCATAATCTCGTTCATCTTGTTATTAATACTTGAAAGATAAATATCAAGGGCTGTAGCAACAAGGTCACGCATAGTTTCCAGTGTCTCTACTATATGAATTGTATGGTCGTAAAGATCCTTGAAATAAATCCTGTTAGAATTATGAATTAAAGGTGTGATTTCGTATTCTAAATGCCTAATCAATTCTCTTACAGGCCATATCAGTTTTCGAAAATTAATGATTGCCCTTTTTATCTCGTGTATCTCCCTCTGAATATATTTAGTAGGATTATTAGCTACATTCTCCTCGAGAACTTCTATATCTTCACTTATTTCATCGAGAATAAGAAAATAATTATCCACTATTAAATCTAATAAACAATAACAAAGATAATCACTGCCAAGTTTATAAAATCTTTGTGGGTTATAGCGAAGACGTTCAATTATTGGCTGAAAGAAATCGTTGCTATTTTCCGATATTGAAACTACAATATGCTTATTAAAAATAATACTTACTTGTTCGGAGCTAATTTCATTCAACTTTATATCATATCCAATCTTTTTAATTAGAATAAAAATATTGTTATCGAGAAATTCAATCTTTGGTAGATGTTCAGTATTAGTAATATCTTCAATGATAAGAGGGTGAAGCTTTAATATTTTCCCAACGGATTCTATTGTTTCAATATTGGATATTCCTGATATATTTATCCACGTAATCTTTGATAAATCAATTAAATTCGATATATCCTCAATTTTACCAATTTCACTCTCTAAGAAGTTGCTTTCGCTAAATTGGAAATAATTTACTTTTGTGTTAGCCATAATTATTTATTTTAGTCGTAAAACATATTGACTAAAATAAATAAATAAAAAGAAATAGGAAAAGTAAAAATTATAGCTTTATTTTTATAGTAGCGCCGAAATTTACAAAAAACATAGTCCAATTAATATCGTTTTCATATTTTGTAAATGGATAAATCATAAAGATTTCTGGACCAGCAAATATTGATTCGCCTATTTGGAAATTATATTCTAATCCAGCAGATGCTCCGTACATAAGCTTATTAATGTCTTCATCGTCTAAATCTCGACTTGTTTCAAAATGCCTACTATTATTTGAAAAATGTAAATTTTCAGGTGAAATAATATCTGCTTCATATTTACCATTTGAAAATACAAAATAACCAATATTTAAGCCCCCAAAAACTTTTAAATTACCAAACTCATAACTTGCGAGTGCTTCGAAGACTAAAGCACTATAAGTAATTGTTCTGGTTGTACGTATTAAAACATTTTCTGCTTCTTGGATTATTAACTTGGCGCATTCACCATAAAGATCAACTGAAGATTTGAACCTTGTGCTGAAATAGTTTAACTTGAACATTAAACCAAAATTAGTGAAATTAAATGGAAGATGATAATTCATTCCAACATAATATCCAGTAGTATTCCCTGGTTCAAATGAAGGACAGGTGGGAGGGCAGGGTAGAACATCGAAATGATTGGGATTGATACAATAACCAGCTTGTATGCCGAGAAAGGTATTTGATTCTACGCTTTGAACATTAATTGCATTCAAATTGACAATAAGGAGGCATAAAACGAAATAAAAAATAGTTTTTTCCATTTTCTCACCTTGATATTTATGTGTAAAAAACTATATAACTAAATTAAAAATAATTTTTATTTTATGCAATTATTTTATTTGCTTTTCTTAAAAAAAAAGGACTGCTTCATATTAAAACGAAGCAGTCCTTATATTTTTCTTTATAGCTATTGCTACATACTCATAGGAACAGCAGGTTCATCAGGACTACCAGCATTCTTTAAAGGTGTTCGAATCAAATACCACCCAACAAAAAGGAATACAACTAAGCTTACTAAGAAACTTGGCTCCTTAAATATATAAGGAATCTTAATTTCGAGTACAGCAAACAGTGCAAAAAGCAGTCCTATCAATGCCTCACCTGCTATCAGACCAGCTGCGAGCAAGACCCCATTATTATTCATCCTTGCATTTTGGGCGTCATTATATTTGCGTTTTGCAGCAACTTTATCGAGGATTCCTTTGATGAGACCTCCAATAAAAATCGCGAAAGAGGTTTCGAGAGGTAGATACATACCCACGCAAATAAGCATTGGACTCTTTACTTTGACAAGTATAAAACCTATTGCCATAAGAATGCCGACAATAATAAGAGGCCATTCCATATTGCCCCCAATTATACCTTGTGATAAGATAGCCATCAACGAAGCTTGAGGAGCAGGAAATTGCTTGCCACCAAGTCCTGTCAGACCTGGCGTATATGTGCCATTTCCACTTTCTTGGATATCGCCTTGATGAAGAACGAGTAATGGGAAAAACATTACAGCTGCTGCTAAAATTATACCTAATATGTCTCCTACTTGCATTTTCCATGGAGTTCCACCAATGATGTGACCGACTTTTAGGTCTTGCAACATTTCGCCAGCAACTGCAGCAGCGACACAAACCACAGCTGCTACACCAAGAACAGCTGGCACTCCATTTTCTCCTTTCATACCTAAAATGACCATTAGTATAGCGGCAACAAGCAATGTTGATATTGTCAAACCACTTATAGGATTGTTGCTTGAACCGATAAGGCCAACTAAATAACCTGATACAGCAGCGAAGAAGAAGCCAGCAATCACCATAACAATAGTTGCGATTAAAGCTGCAACAAAATTTTGTGCAAACCAATAATATATAAAGAATGTTGCTACTGAAGCAACTAAAATTAAAATGAACACCCACTTGAAATTCATATCTTGTTGAGTCCTATCTTCGTAAGATTTTGCTCCTGCCGATTTTCTCGTATCTCTAACAGCTCTGCCAATGCCTTGTATCAAGCTTCGACGCATTCTCCAGAGTGTAAAAGCAGCACTCATTAACATACCCCCGATGGCGATTTTTCTGACTATATTCTTCCAGACAGATTCTCCTACAGTAATCCAGGACTCATCTTCTACTGATTTATATTCCTCAGTTTCTTTTGTTTCTTTTCCAATTGAATAATCAGTTTTTGCTAAATTGTATTTTGCTTCTGATTCTATTTTAGCTGAGTTGTATAGTTCTTTTTCTTCAGTAGTTGCAATTTCTTTTTCAATATGAAATAATAGAACGTTCCTTTGAACTTTAGCATGGTCTTTTAGTTTATCACCTGTCAAAGAAGTGCCTTTAGATATTTCATATTGCTCAATTTTTTCAATCAAGACATTGTTAAAATAAGCATCTTTATTTAAACTTTCAACGTTAACACTTGGCCCGATAAAAAACATAAGCACTGGAACAAAAAGCCCCCACGCAAGCAAGCCACCCGTGAAGTTCAGAGCGGCAAGGTTAGGTCCTATAATATAGCCAACACCCATATATGCTGGACTTACTCCGGGTGTGCTCAAAACAGCACCTCCACCATAGGGAACTGCTGTACCTCCAATTGTCACTTTATTTGAGATAAAAGGAATAAATTTTGTCCATTCGGAAGCAAAAAGTTGAACCTTTTTAAGAATCTGAATCAAAGCCCCTATTCCCATAGCACCGAAAAGGAATTTTGCTCCACTACCACCTCTTTGACCTGCTTTATGAATTTCGGCGGCTGCTACTGATTCTGGAAATGGCAGTTCTTTGTCTTCGACCATTACTCTGCGAATTATTGTAATGAACAGAATTCCAAACAACCCGCCAACTAAAAGAACAGCTGACGTTTGCAGATAATTAGATACAGACCAAAAATTGCTACCATCCCACACACCAGCTATTATAAAAGCTGGTATAGTAAATATAGCTCCAGCAGCTACTGATTCACCAATTGATCCAACAGTTCTAGCTATATTTTCTTCAAGTATTGAACCTCTAAATATTTTTAAAAAAGCCATTCCAATGACTGCTGCTGGATAAGTTGCAGCTATAGTCATTCCTGCTTTTAGTCCCAAATATGCATTTGCTGCACCGAGAACTACGGACATTATTAGTCCTATGACCAAAGCTTTAATTGTCATTTCTGCCATATTCGTCGTCGGTGATACAAATGGGACAAACTTTTGTTCTTCTGCCATATTATAACCTTAGTGTTTTAATTAATGAAACATAGTTTATTTATAATTTTTCTTGAATTCAAATAAAAATAAAGCTGATGCTAATATACCCCCATAAAAATTATTTAAATCTAAATTTTCATTAGGAGAATGGATATTATCTCCCGGCAAACCTAATCCCATTAATACTGTCGGGGCATTAAGTACTCTTTTAAAAGTTTCTACAATCGGTATAGACCCTCCCTCTCGCATAAAAACGGGTTCTTTACCAAAGGCTTGCTTCATCGCTTTTTTTGCTGAATCCACAACAGGGCTATCTATTGGGACCATCACAGGATTTCCTCCGTGAAGATATTTTATTGTTAAATCAACTGTTGGTGGAGTTATTTCTTTCAGATAAGCTATTGTCAATTCGCTAATTTTATCAGCTTTTTGATTAGGTACAAGACGCATAGAAAGTTTTGCTGTAGCTTTGGATGGCAATACTGTTTTTGCTCCTTCTCCGGTATATCCTCCTATTATTCCATTTACATCAAGGGCAGGCCTTGCCCAAACTCTTTCGAGTGTTGTGTAACCCCATTCTCCATTTATCCCTTTTATATTTAAGTCCATACAGTATTGTTTTTCATCAAATGGCAATCGCAAGTACTCTTCTCTTTCCAAATCAGTCAATGCAATTACATCGTCGTAAAAATGTGGGATTCTGACTCTACCATAATTATCTTTTAATTGAGCTATCATCCAGCATAAGACATTTATGGGATTGTCAATAGCTCCACCATAAGTTCCTGAATGCAAGTCCCTATTAGCTCCGGTTACAGTTAGCTCTAAATATGAAATGCCTCTTAATCCGTAGCAAATTGAAGGCATTCCATCGGCAAACCATTCTGTATCAGAAATTAAAACAGCATCGCAAGCAAGCATTTTGCTATTTTGTTCTATAAATTCATCGAGATGGCTACTACCTGCTTCTTCTTCTCCTTCTATTAAGAACTTTATATTCACAGGAAGTTTGCCAAAGGTTTTTAGATGTGCCTCTACTGCTTTTATATGTGTGAAAAGTTGTCCCTTGTCGTCCGATGTTCCTCTCGCATAGATCTTATTCTTCGATACAATCGGTTCAAAGGGGGGAGTTTTCCAAAGCTCTAATGGATCAACTGGTTGAACGTCATAATGACCATATACAAGCACAGTAGGTGCATTTTTTCCTGCTTCTAACCATTGTGCAAATACTATTGGATGTCCCGGTGTTTGAATAGCCCTTGCGTCCTCTATACCTATTGATTTAAAATGCTTTACGAGCCAATTTGAACATCTCTGAACTGCTGGCTGGTAATCACTGATACTGCTTATGCTCGGTATCTTTAAAAACTCGATTAATTCATTTAAATATTGCTCGCGTTCTTTATTTATTCGATTAACTAATTCCTTTGTCATTTTTTACTCATTTCAAAATTATTTTCAATTCTATTATATAAAATTGCAAAATACATTTTTTTTTACAAAAAACATAATAAAACTCTCATTAAATTATAAGAATAAAAAATTCTTACCCCAAAGCAATTCTCTTGTATTTTTTTTAAATTATCTCAATTTTTTCATTTTTATTCAAAAATATTGATAGTAACAGTGGCATTTGGAAATGTGAATACAAAAAAAGTAAAAAAAATCGCTTATCTAAAAAATTTAGAAGCGATTTTTCTGAATATTTTTAAATTAAAGAAAGGTCCTTTGAAATTAATAATTTTCTTCTCTGACTTGCATAAAAGCTTTGGGATGAAGGCAAGCAGGACATACTTCTAATGCTTTTTCTGATTCATATACATAACCGCAGTTCAAACATTTCCACCATACTTTGCCGTCTTTCACAAATACCTTATCTTCTGAAATGTTTTGCAAAAGCTTAAGGTATCTTCGTTCATGCTCTGCTTCGACTTTAGCAATCATTTTGAAAGCTGTAGCAATCTCAGGAAAACCTTCTTGCCTCGCAACTTCTGCAAAATGTGGATAAAGTTCTGCCCATTCTTCATGTTCACCTTCGGCTGCTGCTTTCAGGTTTTCCTTAGTTGTTCCAATTATTCCAGCAGGGTAACTCGCAGTAATCTCTACCATTCCCCCTTCCAGGAATTTAAAGAATCGCTTTGCATGTTCCTTTTCTTGATTGGAAGTTTCAATAAAGATATTTGCTATTTGCTCATATCCTTCTTTTCTCGCTACCTTTGCAAAAAACTCATAGCGATTTCTTGCTTGAGATTCGCCTGCAAATGACTTAAGAAGATTCTGCTCTGTTTTAGTCCCTTTTAATGTGTTGCTCATAATAGTATTTATATTGTTAATAAAAATATTAAATTTCAATAAAATCAATTTTTTCCGCCCCACATATAGGACAGAGCCAATCAGATTGCAAATCCTTGAACTTTACATTTTCTGTCGATTCATCATAAATATAGCCACAAACAGGGCATTTATACTTTTTTACATTAATTGATTTAGCAACTAATTTGGTTTTATCTATGTAAGTAGGCGCATTCTTTGGAGCTACTCCTTTCTTTACCTCTCTGTAGTGTTGATATGTTAGCGGCTCTTTTGTTTTGTCAATAGTTTCAGCGTTTATTAATTCTCCAATATACAATATATGTGTTCCTAAATCAAGAGTTTTTTCCACTTTGCACTCCAAATATGCTATGCAATCATTTAGAATAATCGGAACCCCTGTTTCTCCGTATTGCACTTGAGAATCTGCAAACTTATTGATGTTTTTCCCACTCTTATAACCAAATTTCCCTATTATTTCTGATGAAGCATTCCTTGCTAATATTGAAACAGAAAAGACTTGATATTTGTTTAAATAATCTGATGTATAATTATTCTTATTGCAACATATAGCGAATCTTGGTGGTTCAGCAGTAACCTGAAAAACCGTATTGGCTATAAAGCCATTCCCTTCTGTCTTATCGCCAGAGCTTACTATATATAAACCATAAGAAATCTTAAATAATGCTTCAAAATCAATCATAAATTTTAATTATAATAATTATTTATAATTTATAAAATGAATATTTCAAAAATAATTATAAAACGAGATAGAAATTACTACCAAATATCAGGGTTCATTACATATTCATTTATTGCTTTTGCTGCTTTTCGTCCAGCACCCATAGCAAGAATTACAGTAGCACCACCAGTAACTATATCACCGCCGGCAAAAACGCCTTTCTTATTGGTTTTCATAGTTTCTGGGTCAACCAATATATTACCCCATTTATTGACTTTCAAATCGGGTGTTGTCTTGCTAACAATCGGATTGGAGCCATTACCAATAGCAACAACAGCTACCTCAATAGGAATTTCCTCAATTGCACCTTCTATTGGAACAGGTCTTCGTCTTCCACTTGCATCTGGTTCTCCAAGCTCCATTTTTTGAATTACAACACTTCTTAGCCATCCATTTTCATCGCCTTTAAATTCAACTGGGGCTACTAAAAGCATGAACTCTACTCCCTCCTCTTTTGCATGCTTGATTTCTTCAATACGTGCTGGCATCTCCTTTTCTGTTCTACGATACATTATCATTGCTCGAGAAGCTCCTAACCTAAGCGATGTCCTTACTGCATCCATAGCTGTATTGCCACCTCCAAAAACTGCTACTCTTTTGCCATATACATTAAACATTGGAGTATCACTCTTGGGAAAATTGTAAGCTTTCATTAAATTAACTCGTGTTAGATACTCATTAGAAGAATAAACGCCATTCAAATGTTCGCCTGGAATATTAAGAAAATAGGGGAGACCAGCTCCAACTCCAATAAATACTGCATCGAAACGCTCGAGTAACTCATCAATAGTTTCTACTAACCCTATTACATAATTGGTTACAAATTCTACTCCACATTGCTTTAGTCCTTCAACCTCAGCCCGAACTATTTCTTTTGGAAGACGGAACTCAGGAATTCCATATATTAAAACACCTCCGATGTCGTGAAGAGCCTCGTAAACAGTTACGTCGTGTCCCATCTGTATTAAATCGCCAGCACAACTCAATCCTGCAGGACCACCACCTACAATAGCTATTTTTTTCCCGGTTTTTTCTTTAATTTCAGGGACTTGAATACCAATATTCATTCGCTCCCAATCGGCTACGAAACGCTCAAGATATCCAATAGCTACTGGCTCACCTTTAATTCCTATTGTGCATACTTTCTCGCATTGCTCTTCCTGTGGGCATACCCTTCCACATACTGCTGGCAATGCATTGTCTTTCTTGAGTATTGCAGCTGCTGCTTTGAAATCCCCTTCCTCTACTTTCTTTATAAACGCTGGTATATTTATTGCCACTGGGCATCCTCCTATACACAATGGTTTCTTGCATTGAATACAACGAGATGCCTCTTCCTGAGCCATTTCAACTGTATAGCCTAAATTTACTTCAGAAAAGTTCTTATTTCTTACCTCTGGCTCTTGTTCGAGCATATGATGCCTTTTTATTTTCATTCTATCTTTTGGACTTAATTCTGCCATCTCTTTCTCCTACACTCTAATATTTTCTAATCTACACTTATGTTCGAAGTTTTCTAAAGATTCTTTTTCTTGCAATAGATACATCCTATTTCTTTTATTTAAAATATTAAAATCTACTAAATGAGCATCGAATTCAGGACCATCTACGCATACAAACACTGTCTTGTTATCTACAATAGCACGACACCCACCGCACATCCCTGTTCCATCTACCATAATAGGATTTAAGCTCACAACAGTTTTAATATTATATGGTTTAGTTACTTTTGCTACTGCTTCCATCATTGGTATTGGACCTATGGCAAGAACAAAGTCAATTTTTCTGCCTTCGTCTATCAATTGCTGAAGCTTATGTGTAACAAATCCGTGAAATCCATAGCTACCATCGTCGGTTGTTGGATAGACCTCATCAGCTACTTTACGCATCTCCTCTTCGAGTATGACGTAATCCTTACTCCTTCCACCAATGATACTAATTACATAATTACCTGCTTCTTTTAGAGCTTTTGCTGTCGGGTAAGCTATTGCTGTTCCTACACCTCCACCGATACTGACGGCAGTTCCAAAATTTTCGATATGAGATGGTTTTCCAAGAGGACCAACTAAATCTTGTAAATAATCTCCTGCCCCTAAAGTATTCAAATGCTTCGTTGTCTTTCCAATACCTTGAACTATTATTGTTATAGTTCCATTTTCTTTATTAGAATCAGCAATTGTTATCGGAATTCTTTCACCCTCAGAATGAACCCTTAGAATTACAAATTGACCTGCTTTCCTTTTTTCTGCAATTTTCGGTGCTTCTATGACAAAAAGCTTTACGTCTGGAGCTATAAATTTTGCCTCAAGTATTTTATTCATGTTCTCCTTTCTGTATATAAAAAGTTGTTTTTCCAAAAAATTAAAGATATAAGTTTCAAACTTATGTAAAAATTTTGAATTTTTAATAATATTTTATAGAGAAAAACTATTAGGAAATAGAAAGTTTTCTTGATTTATTCTAATAGAGTGAAATTAACATTTTAGTCTTTGAAAAGAAAGAAGTAATGTATTCTATTTCATTATGCCTTTTATCAAAACAAAATTAAATGGCTCAACGAGTTTCTGGTTCAATTATACCTACTCCCAATTCTATACATCTACATCTATATGTAGATTCCAGCCGTATTTGTCTTCTAATTCCCCATATTGAATACCTGTAATCGTATCATATAGCTTTTGAGAAATGTGTCCTATAGCCATATTGTTTATTACAATATTGTGTCCTCTATAAGATAATATACCAACCGGAGAAATTACAGCTGCAGTTCCTGTTCCGAACACCTCTCTCAGGTCGCCTTTGCGTTGAGCTTCGAATACCTCGTCAACAGTAATAGGACGTTCTGAAACCTTCATTCCCCATTCTTTTGCAAGCGTAAGAACAGAATTTCTTGTAACGCCATTTAATATAGTGCCGTGGTCCAGCGGAGGTGTAACAAGTTCATCGCCAATGACAAACATTATATTCATAGCTCCAACTTCGTCAATGAAATCTCTTGTAACAGCATCGAGCCACAAAACTTGAGAAAAGCCAGCTTCTTTCGCTTTTTTACCTGCAAGTAAGGATGCTGCATAGTTTGCAGCTGTCTTTGCTGAACCAAGTCCACCTCGCACAGCTCTAACATATTCGCTCGATACCATTATTTTCACCGGATTTAAACCCTCTGGATAATATGAGGCAACTGGTGATGTCATAATGATATGCATATATTCATCAGAGGGATGCACTCCAAGAAAATTGCTTGTTCCAAATACTACAGGCCTTATATAAAGAGAGTGTCCCCTTGTTTTAGGGATGAAATCTTTATCTACCTTGATTAGTTCAACAACTGCATCTAAAAATGTATTAACATCGAATGCTGGAATGCAAACCCTTTCTGCTGATGTATTTAGCCGATGGGCATTCATATCTGGCCTAAAGACATTTACACCCCCATTTTTTGATTTAAATGCCTTTAATCCTTCAAATATTGTTTGACCATAATGAAGTGTGCACATCGCCGGTTCGAAAGGTATTGGACCATAAGGGACAATTTTGCCTTCATCCCATTTACCACCTTTATATTCAGAAATAAACATATGGTCAGAGAAATAGACTCCGAAACGAAGATTTTTCCAATCAATATCAAATATTCTTGTCTTTTCTGCTCGTGTTATTGGAAATCTTGACATTTTAAGACCTTTTATTTCTTAACAAACTTTTAAAAAATAAATTTATAAAAAAAATATTATATTTTAATCATGTTCCAACTTAAAATTTTTCTTAAATATTACCGCTTCGATAAATTTTATAATCTCTATTATAAATATTATTGATATTGAAACTGCAATTATAATTAACCAATGATCAAAATCAAGATTTACGGTATTAAAAATATTGTTCATAAATTCAAATTCGACTGCTGATATTTGCAATAATATAGCAAGTACCATAACAGCAAGTAATATTGGATTTTTAAAGGGACCTATTTTATCAAGTCGAGCTTCGGTTGGATGATGTTTATTTATAATTTTAGGATAAGGCAAATTAAATAAAAGTGACCTATCTATTGAGCGAGAATTTTGAACATTCCAGATTTGAAAAAATGCAAGTACACAAAAAGCCATTGTTTGAGCATACTTTAATGATTGATTAGATGAACTCATATTCCCATCCATAGAAAAATAAAAAACGCTCAGGGTTCCGACCATCATTATAAAACCTGAAATGATCATTCTCCAAAACATTTTGTTAGAAATCAATCTTTCAGATTTCTTTCTTGGTGGAAAATACATTACGTCCCCATGCTCTTTCTCGAATGCAAGCGGGAAAGTTGATGTGCCGTCCGTTACAAGATTTATCCATAGAATCTGAGCAGGTAATATTGGCAATGGAAAGCCTAAGATTACTGACATAGCAATTGTAAGCAAACCCCCAAAACTTGTCGAGAGAATATAAATAAGAATATGTTGAAGATTGTGAAGAACCACTCTACCTCTTCTCACTGCCTTTACAATTGTTGCAAAATTATCATCTAACAGAACCATATGAGCTGATTCTTTTGCTACATCTGTTCCACTACCCATTGCAACACCAATATCAGCTTGTTTCAATGCTGGTGCATCGTTAACTCCATCACCCGTCATTGCAACAATATTGCCTCGCTTTTGAAGCTGTTGCACAATCCGATATTTATGATGAGGGACTACTCGGGCATATACATCTACGTCATCAACTAATTCGTAAAGAGTTTCATCAGAAAGGTTATCTATTTCACTTCCACGCATAGCAATCGGGACTTCTTTGTTGGGCGCTATTCCAACTTCCTTTGCTACTGCTTGAGCAGTTTGAGGATTATCCCCTGTTATCATTACTACTCTAATACCTGCATTATGGCATTCCTTAACTGCTTCAATCGCTTCTGGTCTTACAGAATCTTGTATCGCAGCAAATCCTACAAATATCATTTCTTTAAGATTTTCTGCTGTTATGGGATGCTCACAACAAGTCTCCAAATATGCTAAAGCAAGAACTCTTAAGCCATTTCTCGAATAAATAGATACTTTTTCTCTTAATTTTTTAGTATCAATTGGAATAGTTTCACCTTCTAATGTAATTTCTTTTGTGCAGCGTTCAAGTATTTTTTCAGGTGCACCTTTTGCTAAAATATAAGATTTGCCATTTTTTTGAGCCCTAACAGCCATATATTGATTTTCAGATTCAAAAGGAATATCTATAAATACTTTCCCTTCGAACTTATAATCCATCTTTTTGGCAGATATCATCAAGGCACCTTCTGTTGAATCGCCGATAATCTTCCATTTCTTTCCCTCAGGCATAATTTGCGATTCTGTGCAAGCTGAACCGATGAAACCTACCATCTCAAGAGCTGGTACTTCACTTGCAAAGACTTGCTTTCTTGCTGTAGTATCTATTACTGCTCCTTCAACTGTATATCCTGATCCGTGAACATTAAAAGTTTTGCCTCCAGTATAAATTCTTGTTACTGTCATCTGATTTTTAGTCAAGGTCCCTGTTTTGTCTGAACAAATCACATTAGTACTTCCAAGAGTTTCAACTGCAGCTAATTTCTTTACAATAGCATTATGTTTAGCCATTTGATAGACACCAATTGATAAAGTTATAGTTACTGCTACAGGTAATCCTTCCGGGATTGCAGAAACTGCTAAAGCTACAGATGCCATAAACATTTCGAGAATACTTGTTCCACTACCTCTTATGAACCCTATTATAAATATTGCAATTACTATCGAAACTATAGCTATACTTAATACCTTTCCTACTTGGCTAATCTGCAATTGTAATGGTGATATAGTCTCTTCTGCTTGAGCGACTTTTTGAGAAATTTTACCAAATTCTGTGTTGATGCCGACATTAGTTACAACAGCCAAACCCCTGCCTTTTTGTATTATTGTTCCAGAATATATCATAGTTGTCCTGTCCCCTAAAGGTGCGTCTTCGCTTATCTCTTCATTATGATTTTTTGTTACCGCAAAGGATTCACCTGTTAGCATTGACTCGTCAACAATTAGATTTTGAGTATCAATTAAACGTGCATCAGCCGGGGCTCTAACTCCACTTTCAAGGACCAAAATGTCTCCACATACTACATCTATTGTTGCTATTTCTTTTTGCTTGCCATCTCTGATTACTTTTGCACTGGGTGCCGCCATATCTCGAAGCGCTTTGAGTGCATTAGACGCCTTATTCTCTTGTAAAAAACCTATAATAGTATTCAGAATCACAACTACACCTATTACTATTGCATCCTTTGGACCAACCAAAATAGCATTTAAGACACCTGCTACAATCAATATATAAATAACAGGATTATTAAATTGCTCAAGTAAGAGAATTATTTTTGGTTTAGGCTTTTGTAATATAAGATGGTTGGCTCCATATTTTTCCCTCATTTCCTCTACTCGGCTCGAAGGCAAACCATACTCTGCTGTTACAGAAAAATATTGTAGAGCATCTTCACTTGATTTTGAATGAAAACCCATATAATTAAGTAATAAATATCAATAATATTTCAAAATATAATTTAAACATTGCCATTTAAAATATAACTCAAAAAATATACCATTTATTTTCTTTGAAATTATTAAATATTATTAATATTATGGAACTTCGATGGTATTAAGTATCTGAGTAATTATATTTTCAGTAGTTATATTCTCAGCTTCAGCTTCGTAGGTTAGACCAATTCTATGGCGAAGAACGTCGTAGCTTACAGCTCTAATATCTTCAGGTATTACGTATCCACGTCGGTTGATAAAAGCATATGATTTTGCTGCAAGAGCAAGATTAATCGATGCTCTGGGTGATGCTCCAAACGATATAAGCTGTTCCAATTTCTCAAGTTTATACTCTTTCGGATATCTTGTAGCAAATACAATATCTAATATATAGTTATCTATCTTTTCGTCCATATAGACCTCCCGTACTATATTGCGAGCTTTAATGATATCCTCAGGTGCAACAACCTTGTTGGCATATGGTAGTTCTTGAGCTATGTTGTTTCTTAATATTATCTGCTCTTCTTGTCTGGATGGATAGGTTATAACTACCTTCATCATAAACCTATCAACTTGGGCTTCCGGCAAAGGATAAGTCCCTTCTTGTTCTATTGGATTTTGTGTTGCAAGGACAAGAAATGGTTCAGGTAATTTGTGTGTTTCATTGCCAATAGTCACTTGACGTTCCTGCATCGCTTCTAATAATGCACTTTGAACTTTAGCTGGTGCTCTGTTTATTTCGTCAGCAAGTATAAAATTGGCAAATATTGGACCTTTGCGTACTGTAAATTCATTTGTTTTCTGGTTAAATACTAAAGTCCCTATTAAATCTGCTGGGAGTAAATCTGGAGTAAACTGTATCCTGCTAAAACTTGCATCAATTACACTCGCTAATGTTTTTATAGCTAATGTTTTAGCAAGACCCGGAACTCCTTCGAGCAAGATATGCCCATTTGAAAGCAAACCTATTAGAAGCCTTTTGATTATGCTTTTTTGACCGATGATGACTTTCCCTATTTCGTTCATCATCAAATCAACAAAGGCACTTTGTTCTTCTATGCGCTTGTTCAATTCTTGAATATCCAGCATTTCTCTCTACATATATTATTTATAAAAATAAAAATGTATTAACGAATTAAAACAATTTAAATTATCTTTTTATAAAAATACACATATTTTTTTGTTAAATGAAATTTTATGTTTTTTTATTTAATTTTGATTTTCCAATAATTGTATTTTCATTTCTATTACAAAATTTTATTTAGAGAATAAAAAATGAATATTGAAGAAAAAAAGTTAGCTAAAATTCTCAATAATATTGCTATACTTTTGCAAATTAAAGGCGAAAATCCTTTTAAAGCAAGGGCTTATGCCAATGCAGCTGAAAAAATTCGCTCCAATGAAGTTGATATTTACTCAGCTTATAAAAATAATACAATCCACACTTTACAAGGGTTTGGTGATGCTTTAGTAAAAAAAATAAATGAATTCTTTGAAACTGGAAAAATTTCTTTCTACGAAAAGCTTATTGAAGAAATTCCTGAATCAGTGGCTGATTTAATTAAAGTTAAAAACATTGGAGTCGCAAAAGCAAAAAAGCTATTTTACGAACTCAATATTACTAATCTGGAGCAACTTGTTGAAGCTGGCTACAATAATAAATTGATTGAAATAAAAGGTATTTCTAAAGAAATTCAAGAGCAAATTCTCATTAGTGCCCAGCACAAAATAGCTTCTAAAGGTCGCCTTCGCCAAGAAGAAGGATACATTATCGCTAATAATATCATAAAAGAGATGCTATCAATTCAGGGAGTTGTCTCGGCTACCTTAACATCAGATTGCAGACGCTTTACTGAAACTATTAAGGAATTCGTATTTTGTGTCCTATTAAAAGATGGGGTTAACATCGAAAGCATACAACAACAAATCAATATTCTTTTTGAAAATTATAAATCAAAATATGAGCATATTTTTAACTTAAAATACATAATTACAAACGACGAAAACTATGCTTGTATTTTACATTCAAGTACAGGCAATCAAGAGTATCTTAAAAGCTTTTATTCTTTTGCAGAATCTCAAGGTTACAATATTTTTGATGATACAATTTATAAAAATAATGAAAAAATAAGTATTAAATCCGAAAACGATATTTATTCTCTGCTTAATTTACAATATGTTCCTCCTGAATTGAGAGAATCATCGAGTGCTATACAAAAAGCAAAGGAATATCAAATTCCCAAATTAATTCAATACGAAGATATTCAAGGTTTAATCCATGTCCATTCCAACTGGAGTGATGGGAAAAACTCCATTGAAGAAATGGCTCTTAAAGCTCTGGAATTAGGATTTTCTTACATAGCAATATGTGACCACAGTCGCTCAGCTGCTTATACAGGTGGGCTTTCAATCGAAAGAGTCAAAGAACAGCACTATGAAATCGAGAAACTCAACCAATCAATTCAAGGTATTACTATTCTTAAGGGTATTGAGTCCGATATTCTTCCAGATGGTTCTTTGGATTACCCAGAGGATGTCCTAAAGGGTTTCGACTTAGTTGTTGCATCTGTTCATTCAAGCTTTTCTATGAACAAAATAGATATGACCAATAGGATTATCAAAGCAATAAAGAATCCCAGCACACACATTTTAGGTCATCCAACTGGAAGACTTATTCTTAATCGCTTACCTTATGAAGTTGAAATTTTAGACATAATAAAAGCTGCTGCTGACTATGGGAAAATAATAGAAATAAATGCAAATCCTTACCGCCTCGATTTACCTTGGGAATTTGTAATAATCGCAAAAGATTATGGTGTCCGCTTTTCTATTAATCCCGACTCTCATAATATTAACACTTTTACTGATGTACGATATGGGGTCTATGTGGCGCGCAAAGGTTGGCTTGAAGCAGAAGATGTTATTAATTCAAAAGATGTTAATAAGTTTTTGAAATACTTTGTTTAATCTAATACTGCTATAATAGAATGTATAATTAATTGTTTATTGGTTCTATACATAGTTCATCGTCATAGTTCGTGTTATTGACCCTTAAAGATGTTTCGTAGCATTCCATCTCTTCGGGAGGATAGGGCAAAAGAATTGAACGCAAATAATCTAAATCTTTGAAATCGCTATCAAGCCACAGTTTTCTTTCTGTATTTGGGAGAATTACTGGCATACGATTGTGTATTTCTTTCATAAATTCATTCGGCTCGGTTGTTATTATAGTAGCAGATGTAATCTTCCTCTCAGTTTCAGAATCAAACCAGACATCCCACAAACCAGCAAAAGTAAAGGGTTCGCCACTTCTTAGTCTGATAAAATAAGGAGATTTGCGTTTTCCAGAACTTAATTTCCATTCATAAAAACCATCAGCAAAAATAAGACATCTCCTATTTTTAAAGGAATACTTAAAAGCTGGCTTTTCATTTAGAGATTCAGCTCTTGCATTAATTAATTTTATTCCAATTGATTTGTCTTTTGCCCAAAATGGAATCAATCCCCATCTAACAAATGTCAACTCTTGGGGTGAATTGTTTAATACGGTTGCTATCTGTTGTGTTGGAGCAATATTGTATCTCGGTTTCAGATCTTCGTTTATTCTCAATGAAGGAACAAGCTTTTCAATATCTTTAGTTTTTGCTGATAAAGCAAATCTTCCACACATTTCTATTTTTTCATTTTTATTAATAGCTCTAATATTTGCACTGCATTTGTTGCAGCTCCTTTTCTAACATTATCGGCAACTATCCATATATAAAACCCATTTAAAACACTATTATCTCTGCGAATTCTTCCTACAAAAACCTCATCTTTATCATTGCAAATTTCCGGAGTTGGATATATATCATTTTGAGGCCAATCTAATATAACAATATTCTTTTGTTTTCGTAGTAAGTTCCTTAAGTCATCTAATTCAATGGAGCTTTCTGTTTCGATATTAACCGATTCTCCGTGTCCTCCAATAGTAGGAAGCCTGACACATGTTACAGCTATTGGAAGGTTAGGATGATGAAGTATTTTTCTTGTTTCATTTATCATTTTGATTTCTTCTTCAGAGAACCCATCGGCTTCTTTTATAGGATGAAATAGGATATTATACGCTATTTTATTGTTTGTATTTAAAGAAAAGTCATTTATTTCAGAAAAAAGTTTGTTCAATCCTTTTTGACCAGCTCCACTGATTGACTGATAAGTCGAAACGACCACTCTTTTTAGCTTATATTTTTCATCTATTGGTTTGAGAATTACAACAAGCTGAATTGTAGAGCAATTAGGATTAGCAATTATTCCTTTATGTTTTAATAAATCGTCAGGATTAACTTCAGGAACTACTAAAGGAACCTCAGTATCCATACGCCAAGCACTGGAATTATCTATAACTATACAACCCGAGGAAGCAGCTATAGGAGAAAAATGCAAACTTACCTCCTTTCCTGCTGAAAATAATGCATAGTCAATAGTTTCAAATGAATGCTCATCTAATTTCTTTACAGTCAGTGTTTTGCCTTGAAATTCAAGTATTTTCCCTTCCGAACGTTCTGAAGCAAAGAGTTCTATGTTTGCTATTGGTAAATTTCTTTCCTCAAGAACCTTAAGCATCTTTCTTCCTACAAGCCCAGTTGCCCCAACAATAGCTATATTCTTTCTTACCATTTGAATTTGATTGAATTATTAAATAACTGAGTTTTCAAATTTTGGATGTATAACTTGTTCAATATGGAGAGCTTGCCCTGTTTGTGAATCTATTACTAAAAATACTCCACATAATCTGATATCGTTTTCAGCAAGCTCGAATTTATGAGGAGTTTGCAAAATGAATCTCTTTAAAGCAATTTCTTTTTTAAGTCCAACTACAGAATCGTAAGCTCCTGTCATTCCTACATCTGAAATGTAGGCAGTCCCATTAGGTAAAATGCAAGCATCAGATGTTGGAACGTGGGTATGTGTCCCAATTACAGCACTAACCTTGCCATCAAGGTACCAACCCATTGCTTGCTTTTCTGCAGTTGCATCAGCGTGAAAATCTACTATTATTATTTTTGTCCTTTCGCTTATGACCTTCAATGCAAAATCTGCTGTTTTAAAGGGACAATCTATAGAATACATAAATGTTCTACCCTGAAGATTTAGCACACCTATTTCAATATTATTATCCAGTTTATTGATAAAGTAACCATATCCAGCGTTGCCAGATGGATAGTTTAGTGGCCTTAACACCTTTGGATTAGATGAGAGCAAAGGTTTTGATTTCCAATTTTCCCATACGTGATTACCTGTTGTTATTATTGAAGCACCCTGCTCGAAGAGAATATTGGCTTCGTTTTCGGTTATACCTTTGCCTTCACAAGCGTTTTCACCATTCATTATTATAAAATCTGGAGAGTATTTATTCTTAATTTCTGGTAAATAAGTTTTTAATGCTTTTATACCTGGTTCTCCTACGATGTCCCCCACAAAAAAAATTCTTAATAAATTATTCAAACTGCTTCCTATACTATTTTTAGCCTTTTACATTATACATTTGCTCGATTAAATATGAGTATTTTCGCTCTACTACGTGACGTTTAATACTCATTTTCGGAGTTAATTCACCATTCTCTATAGTAAATGGTTGTGATAAAAGAGAAAATCTTCTAACTCTTTCGTATTTTGCCAAATCTTTTTGAAGTCGGTCAATATCCTGCTTTATAGTATTAATAATTTTAGGATTATTTATTAATTCACCTACATCATTGTATTTAAGTTCAAAATTATCCGCTAAACGTTTTAGTTGTTCGAAGTCTGGTGAAATTAAAGCTGTAACAAATTCTCTATTGTTACCTACAAGTACACACCTTTCAATATAAGGACTTGATGTTAAAAGATTTTCTATTGGTTGAGGTGCTATGTTTTTACCTCCACTACTTACAAAAATGTTCTTTTTTCTGTCAGTGATTTGAATATTCCCTTTTTCCGTAAATTTACCAACATCACCAGTATATAACCACCCTTCTTCGTCTATTGCTTCTTTTGTGGCTTGCTCATCATTCCAATAACCAAGCATAACATTGGGTCCCCGAACAAGGATTTCGCCATCTTCGGCAATTTTTATTTCTACGCTTCTCAATGGCTTGCCAATCGTTCCTATTTCATAACTCGATACCTCTGTTACTGATACTACTGGTGACGCCTCTGTTAAACCATAACCTTCAAGCACAAGCAAGCCTGCCGCTAAAAAGAACTCACATACATCTGAAGGTAGTGCTGCTCCGCCTGATACAAACTTCTTTATTCGTCCACCTGTTTTTTCTCTAATTTTTGAAAATACAAGCTTATCTGCTAATTTATATTGTGTCTTTGTTGCAAAATTAATTTTATTATTTAGTTTTTGTTTTACGTATTCTCTGCCAACTTTCACTGCCCATTCAAATATTTTTTGCTTATGTATTGGCTCTTTGCTCATAGCATTGTATATTTTCTGCTTGACTATCTCCAACAAGCGAGGAACTGTTGTCATTATCGTTGGGCGAATTTCAAGTATGTTAGCACCGACAGTTTCGACAGACTCAGCTATAGCTACTAAGGCACCTACATAGAAAGCTGTATAATACCCAGTCGTTCTTTCATAGCTATGACACCAAGGTAGATATGACAACATTATATCTTCTTCTGTGAACTCAACAGCTATGATTGAATCTTTAATGTTAGAAATTATATTATTGTTTGTTAGAATAACCCCCTTAGGATTTCCTGTGGTTCCGCTTGTATATATTAATGTTAGTATGTCCTCTGCTTTAACTTTGTTGCATAAGTCTTCAAAGATTCTATTGCGTTCTTCTAAAGTCTTTAATTGGCGACCTCTTTCCATTACACTACTTAGTGATTTTACTCCAAAATCACTTGATTCGTAATCATCGTTCATAACAAAGATATGACGCAGAGATGGAATATGCTCTTTAAACTCTAATACTTTCCTTAATTGAAAATTGTTTGATACAATTATTGCTGTAACTTCGCAATCACTAAAAATATATTCAGCCTGTTTAGCAGTTAGTGTCGGAAAAATAGGAACATCTATTGCACCTAAACCCGTAATTGCAAAGTCTGAGATTATCCATTCTATCCTATTTTCCGATAATATTCCTACTCTATCTCCCGAGTGTATCCCCAAATCGAGCAAACCAATAGCCAAATTAACGACCTTTTCCTTCAATTCACTATAAGTCATTTCTGTAAAAACGTCATTTTTCTTGTATAGGTAGGCTGGTTTCGAATTACCATACTTACGACATTGATTCAAAAACATTTGAGGTATTGTTGTTGCATTCATAATATTTCAATGATTGTTAACATTTTAAAAATTACAAAAAAAACAATTTACAACATTTTCATATTAATTACAAATTGTTTTTTATGCTTGCGAATGCTTTTGGAGAAGTCTTTTCCTTGTATATGGAATAAGTCCACCTGCTTCAATTATCGCTTTTCGTGATTGGTGATGAGGTATTATGTCGAATGTTTTACCAGATGTTTCATTTATAACTTTATCTTCTGATATTACTAATTCATCTCCAACCTCTGCTTCTATATCAGGACATATTATTGTTTTAAGACCTAAATTAATGCTATTTTGAAGAAATATTCTTGCAAAGTTTTTAGCTATTATTATCAACTCATGTCCTTTAAGTGTTGAAACAGCTTGTTCACGAGAAGAACCACATCCAAAATTTTTTCCTGCAATAATGACTTTATCGTGAAGAATTTGTTTACTATTCAGAAGCTCATTGAGCTCCTTGATATCAGCAAAAGCATATTGAGGAGTTTCGTTCGGCAATACTGTTGCCATATATCTACCAGGATAAATTATATCAGTCGAAATGTCATCACCAAGTTTATATATTACTCTGTTCATAGTTAATCCTTATAATTATTTACAATTTATTGCCTCGGGTCAGTAATGACTCCTGTAATAGCACTTGCCGCAGCAACTGCAGGAGAGCAAAGATAGACTTCTGAATCTGGATTGCCCATCCTTCCTTTAAAATTTCTATTTGTCGTTGACAAAGCTCTTTCACCATCTCCTAATGCTCCTTGATGTATCCCTAAGCATGGTCCACAGCCGGGGTTCATTATTACTGCTCCAGCATCAGATAATATACCCAAATAACCCAAATCCATAGCTTGACGATAAATCCTTCCTGATGCTGGAAAGACGAGCATACGAGTTGTTCGTGATACCTTTTTGCCTTTCAAAATTTTTGTAGCAATTTCGAGGTCTTCGAGACGACCATTTGTACAAGAACCGATAACTATCTGGTCTATTTTTAAACCTTTTACTGAATTAATTGATTTGACATTGTCAACAGTATGAGGACAAGCTATCTGAGGCTCGAGTGTGCTTGCATCAATATTAATAATCTCATCATAAATAGCATCTTCGTCTGGCTTAATCATATAAATTGAATCTTGAACCCCTGCTGTATTACGAAGATAATTCAATGTTTCATCATCTGGTGGAACTATTCCGCTTGTAGCTCCAGCTTCCACACTCATATTACATATTGTCATTCTTGAAGAAACACTCATATTCTTAATTGCATCTCCGTGGTATTCTATTACCTTGTAATTTGCTCCCTCGGCAGATATTTTGCCAATAAGATATAATACTAAGTCTTTCGACATAACATATTCATTAAAATGTCCATCTACTACAACTTTGATTGTTGCAGGAACTTGGACGTTAAGCACAGTGCCTAAAGCCCAGACCGAAGCCATTTCAGTTGCTCCGATTCCAAATGCAAATGCTCCCATTGAGCCGTGACTCGTTGTGTGACTGTCTGTTCCTACAACAACCATACCCGGTCGGACGTAGCCATATTCTGGTAAAATCTGATGGCAGATTCCCATTTCATCTCCGCGTATATCATGGAACTTTGCAATACCTTGTTCAGCAACAAATTGGCGAACTTTTTTTTGATTAGTAGCTGTTTTTTTACTTTCAGCTGGAACACGGTGGTCAAATATTATTGCTATCTTATCTGGCGACCATACTTTAGGAGATAATTTTGTGCCTTGAAAGATTTCATTAAACTGGTTTATTACTAAAGCTGCGTTTTCATGCGACATAGCCAAATCTACTCTTGGCTCTACTATATCTCCAACTTCGACGCTTTTTTTATCACAAGCTTTAGCTAATATTTTTTGAACTATTGTCTGTCCCATATGTATCTCAAAATAAATTTTTAAAATTATAAAAAACGCTCCAATTTATTATGTTGGAACGTCTTATACAAATCTATAACTTACTAACTAATTCACTTTTAAGTTATTAGGAAAGCCAGGGAATATACCCGATTGTCTATCTATTACAATTTCTCCATATTGCTGTTCGAATTTTGCTATATTATCTCTTAATGCGTTTAAAAATAGCTTGGCATGTTGTGGAGTCATAATTATGCGAGAATGCACTTTTGCTTTAGGCACTCCCGGCATAATTCTTGTAAAATCAATAACAAATTCAGCTGGTGAATGTGATATTATAGCAAGGTTCGAATAAATTCCTTCAGCTTCCTTTTCGCCTAATTCAACATTTATATGTTGTTGTATCGGTTCTGGATTCTTTTCGTTCATAGTTTTATTTTATTTATATTGTTTATTAAATTGTTCTTGATAATAATTAAATCGTTCTTGATTGCCTAATCTATCAAAGATCTTTACCATTCTATTGTAATAATCGTATTTTTTGTCATTTGGTATTGTGTTTTCAAGGGATTCTAATTTCTTTATTAATGGATCTATTTTCTCATTCTCTGAAAGTGCCGTATAGATTTCCATTAGGTCTGCTATTGCATCAAAATCATTCTTGTATTCTTCCATACTAACTGCCTTTTCAAAATACCTCATAGAGGTTTTTAGTGTTTCGACCATATCTGGTGTTATTTCTTGTATATTTGGGTCATTTTGACGTAGTTCTTTTTGCTTCCTCTGTTTTAACACAAATATATTTTTATATGCTGGCCCTAAATTCCTTATAGCTTGCAAATCATTAGGGTCTATTTTGAGGGCTTTATTGTAACTATCAATCGCTTTTGCATAATCTTGTATTTGTAAATAAAGATTGCCTAAAATAGAATAATATGTAGCATTATTAGGATTTTCTTCTATTAGAGTAACCACATACTTTATTGCATCTTCTGTTTTACCCTGAATTTGATATAAATTCAGAAGAAGATCTTTAGCAGTCTCGTTTTTTGGATCAAGAATAAAAATTTTATTAATATTTTCTATTGCTTTATCAAGTTTATTAGTTAAACCATACAATAAGACGAGTTTAAGATATGGTCGGATGCTTATCTCTTTGGGAACAAGAATTTCTTGAGGTATCCAGGTCATAGGTGGAGCAACGTCCCAACCCATTAGCATAAAATCTTTATCTTTAGGTGTCTTGATTGAATATAAAAAGGCAGGTGCCATCCCATATTTTATTACATCTATATGCAAAGTATCTGATTCTACAATATAAGGTATTGTTCTTTCTGGATTGATTTCTAATTTCTTTAGTACCTCCTTCATTGGCATATTTAATGTAATCTTTTTTTGCTTAGCTAATAAAAGCTCTGGTTTCATCAATTCTGAAAATTTTTCATAGCATTCAATAGCTCCACTTGTATCTCTTTTATTTTCAAGAGCTAAACCTTTAATCATCCAAAAATCAGGACGCTCTGGTCGCAATTTTAATCCTGTTTCTATTAATAATATTGATGAATCGAGTGCTTTAAGATTCTGGCTCTGAAGGTAATTATTATAATAATATCTTGACTTTTCGTCACAGTTTGTTGCTAAATTAGCTTTAAATACTTTTATTTGCTCTTTTTCCTCATTTCTTGTTGCATTTTTTTCTGCTTCGAGAATAACATTGCCTGCTTCATAATACTCTCCTAAATTTTGATGAGCTTCTGCAAGAATAAATAAAGATTCTACATCCTTAGGATTTTTTGCTAATTCCTTTTGAATTGTCGTCTTAGCTTTTAAATATTCTCCGCTTTTTATTGCTAGTTTAGCTGTGGTCTTTTCTGGCGATGAACATTGGAATCCTTCCATCAAGAGAATACTAAATGCTAATACTAATAAAAATAATATCCCTTTTTTCACAATTTACTCCTTAACTTTTTGTAAATATTAAAATACAAAATTAAAAAAACTTAGTCAGTTTTTAAATAATTTCTAATCCTTTGACTAAGTTTTTTAAAAAAAAGTTACATTTATTGATAATAGACTAATTTGATTTTGGCAATACAATCTTAAAACATGTTCCCTTGTTTTCCTCACTTTCAATCCATACCTTCCCTTTTTGTATGTCAATTAATTCTTTAATGATGATCAACCCTAATCCACTGCCTAACTCATTCATTGTTCCTTTTCTTGTAATATTTTCATCTATTTTGAAAATTTTGCTTAAGGTTTCCACATCCATTCCTATTCCTTCATCTTTTATGCATATTAGAATATTGCTCTTATCGTACTCTTCAGAAAATAACTCTATCCTACCACCAACTTTTGAAAATTTGATTGCATTAGATAAAATATTCTGAAATATTATTCTTGTCATATTCTTATCTGCCCACAATTCAATGTTAGGTAAAATTTTATTTTCTATTTTTAGTCTTTTATTACTCAATTCTTTCGAATACATTTCAATCACATTTTCATTTATTTCATATAAAAGGTTTATTTTTTTAGGTTCATACTTAACCATATTGCGTTGCAGCCGTGACCAATACAAAAGATTGTCAAGCATAACAAATAGATTATCTGCTGATTCTTTCAAAGAGATTATTATGCTTGTCAATTCTTCTAAAGGGATGTTTTGAAAATCTTTTGTTACTTCTTTCATCATTGCCAAGAAACCCGATATTGAATTCTTTAGATCATGGGCAATTATGCCAAAGAATCTATCTTTACTTCTAATCATTTCCTGCAATTTTCTTTCAGATTCTTTGACAATGCTATATAGCTTTTGTATTTCTTCTGAATTTTGCTGTTGAATAGCATTAGTTCTATTTAACTCCTCTATGTAATTTTTCAAATCCTCCTCGTATTTTTTACTTTTTGTTATATCTGAACATATTATCATTAACCCGTTTCTAAAGGGTGTTACGTAGAAATGATACCATCTTTCATTATTATTCATTATTTGTAACGATTCAAATTCTTCAGCTTCTTTTCCTATTGTTGCTTTGACTAACTTATCGAAAATGTTAGTGCGTGTTATATTCGGGAACATTTCCAATAATGTATCTGCTTTTTTATTAGGATTAGTAGAATAACAAATATTCATTGCAGTTTTGTTTATATGAACTAATTTAAAATCTACTATTCTTTTATTAGTATCTTTTAATGGTTCAACAATGATAATTGCATCTTTAGTAACTTCAAAAATTGACTCGAGCAAGTTATTAGTTAAAATGAGTTTATTTTGCATTTCTGTTATCTCAGTAACATCATGAAGAATCCAGAACTCATGCCTCTCATCAATATATCCAGAGAATTTGACGTATCTTATAGCGCCGTCTTTCCGTATTATAGGAAATAATCTTGATGCTTTTAAACCTTCCTCTCTATCTTTTTGATATATTTCATATATTTCTTTCGCTCTTTTAGCGAATACTGCTTCAAAAAATTTATGAATTGTGGGTAATTCCTCTGACTTGTAACCTGTTATCTCTTCAGCTCGCTTATTGATCCATATATTATCACCTTGTCGGTAAAGTGTTCCAGATGGTAGTTTTACAATCATAGTTCTAAAGCGTTCTTCGCTTTCTTGTAATTTTTTTAGCGCCTCCTTCCTTTCTGTTATATCACGAGCGTTGATTATTATTGCATTTAATTCGGGGTCAGCAAGATAGTCACTGGCAATCGCTTCGATATATATATCCGAACCATCTTTCCGTTTGAATCGTGCTTCAAAAGGTATCTTTGTAGCTTTATTTTGTAGTAAATTTTTATACATATTATAAATTCTTTCGTAATCATCTTTATGAAGATAATCGAAAACATTTTTTCCGATAATTTCATTAGACTCATAACCCAATATCCTTTTTATTGCATTGCTTATGTATTTTATTGTGCCATCTGAATTAATCATGACTAATATATCAGAAGCGTTTTCGGTTATAAGTCTATAGAAATTCTCGCTCGCAATTAATTTTTTATTAAGTATCTCTTGGTCGGTTATGTCTATACTGGATCCAGTAACTTCTACTACTTTACCATTTTCAAATGTAGGGACTAAAAGTGTTACAAAATAATAATCATTAATCTCATAAGTGTATTGAACAATTTCGCCATTGAAAGCTTTTTCAAAAAGAGGTTCAAATACTTTAGCCAAATCTTGACCCAGTGCTTCCTTTACTGTCTTATCTTTTATAACCGAAGACGGCATTCCTAATAGATTAGCAACCGTTCCTTCAGCATATTGATAATATATTTTTCCATCTGGCCGCTTTCTTAGTTTGATTATATTAGTTTGCCTTAGATCTTTAGTGTTTAAAAGAGTTACTTTCAACGATTTGTTATCATCTACTGATAATTTTTCCATTGCTTTTTATTTGTTCTTTACGTTAAAAATATAAAATGAGTACTTCTTTAACTATTTTAGATAAAAAAGTTACATTTAATGATTATAAATTAAGAAATTTTTTATTTAATTAAAAGCAAAAAAATAATTTTAAGATAAATAATTTCATTATATTTGAGTAAAAATAATTCGTATTAAGTAAAAATATTATGAGGGAAAATGGCAAATATTACTTTAGAAGATTGCAATGATTATGTTATTGTCAAATTGCAAGGCGATTTTGTAGGTTCTGAAGAGACTGACAAACTTAGAGAAACATTCAGAAGTCTTGCTGAACAACAAAAATCACGTATCATTATTGACTTAAAGGAGGTTGTCTATTTAGCTTCAGTTAGTCTTGGTGTGCTTTTGTCTGGAAATGCAATGATTTATAAAATTAAAGGTAAAGTAGTACTTTGCAATCCAAGCGATTATTTGAAGAACATATTTTCAATTACTAAACTTACTCTAATTTTCAAAATCTTCGATAACTTAAATGATGCTATTGAAGAAGTATTGAAATAAGCTTTCAAAATAAAAAAAGGGCTATTCTCATCGAACAGCCCTTTTTTTGTTTTTTGGAAGTTATTATTATCCGTTTGGTCCTTTTCCCATTCTTCTATCTTTTACGAATTCCTTGAATTTCTCTAACCAAGCAAGGAATTTAGCAAGTTGCTCTTCAGTTAAAACACTCTTAATGCTTGAAAACAATGTATCACGGCATTCTTCTAAAGCTGCCATAACCTCAGCTCTAACTGGATTGTTTTTCATTGCTTCGCGAGTACTTTCATTGAGTTTTGCAAGAGCTTTCCATGCCTCCTCACGTGTAATTTCTCCTGCTCTTAATTTTTCCATTATCTCCTGGCGTGCTGCGTTTGCTGCTTCAATGATTGCTTTTTCAGATTGGCGTAATATTAACATTTGCTCTTTAACGCAATCTCTATGATCGGCTATGAATTCTTTGATTTGTTCTTTTTGTTCATCTGTCAACTCCAATTGGCGTAGTATTCTGCCAAGGAAAAATGGTAGATCTGGCGCCCAACGACGATTATCTTCTACTGGCGGACGAAGACCCATCTCTTTCTCAGTTGTGGCTTCATCTATTGTTGTGCCGTTTATCTGAGTCTCGAAATCTGGTATTGTGTAAGTTGCTGCATCGAATCCATAATCATTGGGGCTTGTTGCATTTTCTTGGCAACCTGTAAATCCTAAAAATAAGACTAAGCTTAATGCTGCAAGTATTGTTAACTTGACTTTTTTCATTTTTAACCTCTTTAAAAGTTATTAAAATTGTTTATTAAATTTTTAATTTTCAAAGTTCTTTATTACTATGACAATGCAATTTAAAAAAAGTTTAAAAATTTTATTCATTTTTTTAAAAAAAAGTTTAAAATATTAATCATTTAATTTTGGTTCAACCATAATTACTTCTTCTCTCGTAATTGTAACTGTTCCAGGATTAGCTCCTTTAGGCTTGTGTACGTATTTCCTATATGTATAGCAAACAGGTGTATATTTTGAATTTCTTGCTTTCGAATAATAAGCTGTTATTTGAGCTGATTTCTCTATTATTTCTTTCGGAATATTACCAATTTTATCGCATTTTAGAACCGAATGAGATCCTTCTGCTCCACGTGCGTGAAACCATAAATCATTGGGCTTTGCGAATTTCATTGTTAGCTCATCATTTGACTTTGCATTTTTACCTACGTAAAGTGTAAATCCTTTCCCCAACGAGAATATTCTGAACCTTGAGCTTGGACTATTTGTTTCTGATAATGATTTTTCTTCTATATTATATTTAGCAATAATATCCATAACCTCTCTTGAACTCTTTGCTTTCCTTAAATCATCATAACACTTTTCGAATAATTCTTTTTTTATTGTTAATTGTGGTTGTAAACGTTTTAATTCAATAATATTTTCATTGTAACTTTTTGCTTTGTCGTAGTATTTTTGTGCATTCTCCCTAAGGTTAAGCTCTTTTTGGAGTGATATTACTATACTATTACCATCCCAATCATCAAGAGTTATTTTTTCTAATCCTTTTCGATTTATGTCAGCTTGAGATATAAGCAAATCACCATAGAACTTGTATTTTCGAGCTTTTTGTGCCAATTCGTCTGATTTTTCTATTTTTTCTATTTTTTTCTCTATTTTAATTAACATTTTTAATATTTGTTCTTCATATTTCGTGTAAAGTTGCTTAAAGTGCTTATCTTTTAGCGTTTTGGTTATTTTATATTCAATAGCTTCTGATAATATTTCAAAATGTTTTACCTCTTCTGCTTGGTTTTGTAGTGCAATCAATGACAAAACGTATTTATTCTTAATTTTATAAACATAATATCGTTTTGAATTTTCAATGATTGTTGTTAAACGCTCGACTTCATTTTCTATATTTTGTAAATCTTCTTTTTTTATTTCTGATAATTTCATATTTGGGTCTATTTGTAATGCATTTGTTATTTCATCAGCATAAACTCCACCTATATTGTAGTGATATTTTGTAATCCATTCTTTAAGTTTTATCTCTGTATTTTCAAAATCGTTCTTTATTTCTTTTTGAAAATTAAATTCTTTTCCTACGTATTTATTTGAACTTTTGAATGCATATGCTGTTATACCATTTTTATTTGTAAGGAATAAATTAGTTTTTGAAGCTCCAAATAATACAAAATAAAAATCATAATGTATCAATTCGAACTTAATTATTCTTTCATTCTTAATAATATCAATATTTTTGACAATTTCACCAAGTGTTTCTTGAAATAAATCTATAGTATTTTTCCCTGCTCTATTATAATTATTTCTTAAATACAATGATACAATCTGAGGTTGTGTATTAAATTGTAAATATCTGAGTCCCTCACATTTATAAAAGCATAGAATTAATGAACCTTTTTCTTGTGAAAAACACTCCACAAGTTTGCTTCCTACAAGAATTCTAAGCTCTTGTGTTAGCTTGAATAATGTAAAATAATTGTTTGTCATTTTTTTAATATTAGGTTCTTTTATGCTTTCTGTTTTCAATGAAAAAGTTAATCAACCCATTAGTTGATGCGTCATGATTATTGACTTTTTCTCCTGCTTTTAGTTGAGTAAGAATTTTTTTTGCTAATTGTTTTCCCAATTCCACGCCCCATTGGTCAAAAGAATTAATGTCCCACAAAGCTCCAAGCACTAATACTTTATGTTCGTAAAGTGCTATTAGTGAACCAAGTGTCTGGGGTGTAAGCTTTCGATATATTATAGTATTTGTAGGCTTATTCCCATAAAATACCTTATGAGGCAATAGTTTCTCAATTTTTTCAGGAGATAACCCACTTTTTAATAATTCTTCTCTTACTTCAGTTTCACTTTTACCTAACATAAGTGCTTCAGTTTGAGCAAATAGATTAGACATTAGAATATCAAAATGTTCCAATAAATCATAATGACTTTCCAAAGGTGCCAGAAAATCAATTGGAATAAAATGTGTGCCTTGATGAAGAAGTTGGAAAAAAGAATGTTGAGCATTGGTGCCTGTAGCTCCCCAGATTACTGGGCTTGTCTTTAATTTTAGCACCTTTCCTTCCTTACTGACTTGCTTACCATTGCTCTCCATTTCAAGTTGTTGTAAAAAAATCGGAAATTTTTCGAGGTTTTGGTCGTAGGGAACTATAGCGTATGAGTTAGCCCCAAAGAAATTGACATACCATAGTTCTAGCAGTGCCATTATTATCGGCAGGTTTCTTTCAAATGGTTCTTCTCGAAAATGTTTATCCATTTTATATGCTCCATCAAGCAAACTCAAGAAATTGTCCCAACCAATTGATAACGCAATCGACAATCCTATTGCAGACCATAATGAATAACGCCCTCCAACCCAATCCCAAAATTCGAACATATTCTCCAACTCAATTCCAAACTCTTTTACCGACTGAGAATTTGTCGAAATAGCAACAAAGTGCTTAGAAATATCTTCTTCCTGAACAGTATCTGATGCCAAAAACCACTGCTTAGCTGTATTTGCATTTGTTATTGTCTCTTGCGTTGTAAATGTCTTCGAAGATATTATAAACAATGTAGTTTCTGGCTTTAAATGCTTTAACGTCTCAATTATATGCGAAGAATCAACATTTGACACAAAATGAGTGGTTATTCTTTCGAATTTATATTTTTTTAAGGCATCACAGACCATTGCTGGACCTAAATCTGACCCACCAATACCTATATTAACTATATCAGTTATCAAATCACCATTGTATCCACGCCAGTCGCCATTATGTATCCTATTTACAAAATTTCTCATTCTATTAAGCACCGATTGCACTTTCGGCATTACGTCTTCACCGTCAACGAAATACCTTTCATTGCCTCTATTCCTTAATGCGATGTGTAGAACCGCTCTATCTTCTGTGTTATTAATATGTTCACCAGTAAACATTGCCTGTATTTTTTCTTTTAAATCCGAAGCCTTTGCCAGATTAAATAAGAGTTCAATTGTTCTTTGTTCTATCCTATTTTTTGAATAATCCAATAATAAATCGCAAGCCATAACTGAAAATTTATCAAAGCGATTCGGATCTTCTTTGAACATATCTCTCATATGTTTATTTTGAATTGTTTCATAATGATTTTTTAATTCTCGCCACTCTTTTAATTCTGTTATATCCATAGTTGTTTTTATTTATTATTAAAACATAAATCTATTTTTTGTTAATATTTTTCTTTTGTCTTATAAAAATAATTCTCTCATTTTTACAAATAAATTGATAAAAATAAGTTGTGGCTGCACATTTCTTCGTATCTGCAATATAGCTTTTTCAATCAAATCAATAGCAAGGTTCATTTCTTTATCCTGAAATTTATTTACAAATCTTGTAAGAACTTCTAAATTGTCCTGATTAATTACATAATCATTGCTCTTCGACTTTTGCATTGAATAAGTATCGCGGAGCCATAAAAGCAAAAGTACAAGCAAAGTTTCGTATTTATTTTTATCATTCATCTTTACAATTTTTTCTACTATTTCAAGCAAATCGAGACGATAATTTATGGTTCGAAGTGATCTACGCAATGCTTCTACAATAAGCTCCCTATTACTTTTCATATCTTCATTTAAAAAGTCTAAAGCTTTTGAGTAAGAACCTTGAGCAAATTGAGCTATCAGACGTGCATCTTCTGGCGAAATATTCTTTTTTTCTATTAAAGAATTAGCAATTAAATCCTCTGATAAAGGCTCACATTCAATTAATTGGCATCTGGATAAGATTGTAGGAAGAATAAACTCCTTTTTCGATGTAGTAAGTATAATAGTAATTCCCGTATGAGGTTCCTCAAGCGTTTTAAGAAATGCGTTGGCAGATTCTTTGGTCATTTCTTCAGCTCTTATAATAATGACAAATCTTCTACCCGCCGTAGGAGCAGAAAGAGTAAGGCTCCTCTTAACTTCTCTTATTGATGCTATCCTTATCTGCGTTGCATTTGGGATTTCTATTCTATGGTAGTAATCCTTTGACTTTTGCTTTATTTCCTCTTGAACAAGATTCGCATCTTCTTCGCTTAACCTTGTCATAACAGTTTCTTTCTTACTATCAGCTCCTGACTTTTCTGCCGGCAGTGAAAATATTAATTGTATATTTTGATGAGTTAATGTTTCAAAACTTCTACAACTTGGACATTTTCGACAAGCATCTATCGAATCATCATTTATTATTGGATTTTCGCAATTTACAGTTTTTGCAAATTCGATTGCCAGCCCATCCTTGCCTATACCTTCTATTCCAGAAAAACAATAAGCATGAGCAACTCTATTCTGAATAATCGCTCTTTGAATTATTCTCTTAATTCTTTCCTGTCCAATTATATCATTCCAACCCATATTTAATATGCGATAAAAAATAAGCAAATTCTTAACATTTTAATTCTAAATTAATAAAAAAAGCAATTCAAACAATCGCTTATCGTCTTATTAACAAAAATATAATAAGGAATCTAAAATGAATCAATATGAAAGATATAGACCATTTAGTGGTAGGAGTGTCTTCCCTCCTGTTATAAAATGGTTACTTATCATTAATATTTCTGTGTTTATAATTGAAAAACTAATATTAAATATATATACTATTGGAGATATATCCCTCAGAGAATATTTTATAAGATATTTTTATTTATGGCCAATTGACGGCAATTTTTCTGCACATTTTCTACCTTGGCAAGTTATTACATATCAATTCATTCATTTCGATATATGGCATATATTTTTCAATATGTTTGCTTTATGGATGTTTGGTATCGAACTCGAGCATAATTGGGGCTCAACTAAGTTCTTAGTCTTCTATCTCTTATCAGGCATTGGTGCAGCTGTTACACAGCTGGTTATCCCATTTATTATCCCAGGCTATCCAGGTGCTCCTACCATTGGAGCTTCCGGTGCTGTCTATGGAGTCCTTTTAGCATTTGGCTTTTCCTATCCTAACAGACCTATATTTATGTTCCCATTCTTCATCCCTATTCCTGCAAAGTTTTTTGTATTATTATACACAGGCTTAGCTCTAATTATGGGCATTTCGGGTTCCACTGAAGGAAATATAGCTCACTTTGCTCATTTAGGTGGAGCTATTACCGGTTTTATTTTGTTTAAATTTGGAGATAGATTAAGGATTTATTCCTTTTTCGAGAATTTTACAAAAAGAAAAATTAATTCGTATTTTTCTACCCCAAAAAAACCGAAATACACTAATATATATGAAATCAATACTCCACAGCAGAAGAGATATACAACATATGATGAACCTGCTCCTTATTCAGCTAATTCTAACATAATAGATGGTGAAGAAATCACTCAAGCCAGAATTGACGAAATTCTCGATAAAATATCTAACTTTGGATGGCAAAATCTAACCGAAAAAGAAAAACAAATTCTATTCGAATTAAGTCAAAAGCTTAAATAAATTTATGCAAATTGTTTATAAAAGGAAAAAAACACGTCAGATTACTGTCGCTAATATCCTAATAGGTGGTAATGCACCTATTAGTGTCCAAACAATGACTAAAACCAAGACTTCTGATGTAACCGCTACATTAAATCAAATCTATAAATGCAAAGAAGCTGGAGCAGATATTGTCAGGGTTACTGTTAACGATGAAGAATCCGCTAAAGCTATTCGCGATATTGTAGCAAATGCTCCTCTTCCAATTGTTGCTGATATTCACTTCAATCATATATTTGCAATAAAATCAATCGAAGCAGGGGTATCAAAAGTTAGAATTAACCCCGGAAATATCGGACATAAAAAGAGAATTGGCGAAGTCCTTGAAAGAGCAAAAGAAAAAAATATACCAATTCGAATCGGTGTTAATTCCGGCTCATTAGAAAAAGATATATTAGAAAAACATCGCTATCCTACTGCTCAAGCACTCTACGAAAGTGCTATGAGACACATAAATATTGCTAACGATTTTGGGTTCGATGACATTATAATTTCTGTCAAATCTACAAAGGTTAATCTTATGATTGAAGCATATAGATTAATTTCCCAAAAAACAGATTACCCCCTACATTTAGGTGTTACTGAAGCAGGTTCTTTTGTTGCTGGGACTATAAAGTCTTCCGTAGGAATTGGTACACTCCTTGCTGAAGGAATTGGAGACACAATTAGAGTATCCCTTACCGATGAACCTGAAAACGAAGTTATGGTTGGCAAAGAAATACTTCGTTCATTAGGACTTCGACAAACAGGCATCGAAATCATTTCCTGTCCAACTTGCGGTCGCTTGGATGTAGATTTATTCAATATTGTTAAGGAACTCGAAAGTAAAGTAAAACGTTTTAATAAAAACATAAGCATTGCTGTTCTTGGTTGTGCTGTCAATGGACCTGGCGAAGCAAAAGAGGCAGATATAGGAGTTGCTTGCGGAAAAGGTGAAGCAATTATTTATAAAAAAAGCGAAATGCTAAGAAAAATTGATGAAAATAACATTGTTAATGAAATATTAACCGAGATTGATAATTTTTAACAATACTAATTATTCTTATTCGTTATATGTTTGATTAACTATGTTGAAAATTAGATAGTTAGTTTAAATAAATAAAGGGTTTTGATGAGAATTACGAAACAATATACAAATCGCGAAAGCCAATCGTTAGATAAATACTTACAAGAAATAGGCAGAGTCGAATTGCTTGATCCAGATGATGAAATTGACCTTGCAAGGTTGATAAAAAAAGGAGGATACGAAGGTACACGTGCTTTAGAGCGTTTAGTAAAAGCTAACCTTCGCTTTGTCGTTTCTGTGGCTAAGCAATATCAAAATCAAGGGCTTTCGCTTGGAGACCTAATTAACGAAGGTAATCTGGGATTAATCAAAGCTGCTAAACGCTTCGATGAAACACGTGGTTTTAAATTCATTTCTTATGCCGTTTGGTGGATACGCCAATCAATTCTTCAAGCTCTTGCCGAACAATCTCGCATTGTTAGATTACCTCTAAATAGAGTCGGTGCTTTAAATAAAATCGGCAAAAAGTTCAGCGAACTCGAGCAAAAATTCGAACGCGAACCAACTGCTGCTGAACTTGCAGAACAACTCGAAATGTCAATTCCAGAAATTGCAGAAACCATTAAAATTTCTGGACGCCACCTCTCGGTTGATGCTCCTTTCGTTCAAGGTGAAGATAATCGTTTGCTCGATGTTCTTCCAAATGAACAGCAACCTCCTCCTGATGCCGAATTAATTCGAGAATCGCTTCGTGTCGAAGTTCAACAAGTGCTTTCTACTCTTTCACAAAGGGAAGCTGATGTTATTAAATATTACTTTGGACTCGATGGGCAGTGTTTAACTCTCGAGGAAATCGGAGAAAAATTCAACCTAACAAGAGAAAGAGTTCGTCAAATTAAAGAAAAAGCTATTAGACGCTTGAGACACGCTTCTCGCTCTAAATCTTTAAGGTCATATTTAGGATAATTTGAAAAATTTTTACTAATTATTTTTTCTTCTTTATAAAAATTATCTTAAGAAGGCATTTATGCAAGATATATAATAAATTCTCTGCCATTTAATATGAAACTAAATTTCTAAATAACATTTTTATACTTTATTAAAGGTTTTCAAAATGAAATTTTTCATCTTATCCTTAATTGTTATTACTGTCATTTTTATTTCCTGTGATACTTCTAAACAAACTGACAATGAAGAAGAAAAAGAATATATTACATTGCTGAAAGCATCACAGAAAGTTATTGATAGCGCTATTAACAAGATTTATTCAGATATTGCAGAAGCAAGCAAGAATATTCTTGAAAATAATTTTGATGAAAGTAATATAAGAACTGCGCTTAATTTGATTTTATCAAAAAATCCCTCTCTTGCCGAAGCTGTATATGTCAACAGAGATAATATTATTACTTATGCTGAGCCAGCTACATACAAATATGCCGAAGGTCAAGATATAAGCCAGCAAGAACATCAGAAAAAAATGATTGAAACTAAACTACCTGTTATGAGTTCTCTCTTTAAAGTAGTTGAAAATTATTATGCTGTTGTTCTTGCGATTCCTATTTTAAAAGACAACGAAATGGTTGGCTCCATTAATTTACTTCTCAAACCAAGCGAATTTATTCCTTTTTTTACTGATAAAATACTAAAAGATCCTAATAATAAAAATTATAAAGCAGACGATTTTAATGTCGCTGAAACAAATGGTACTCTATTATTTGATATTGATACAACCCAAATTGGTAGAAACCTTTTTACCGACTCGCTATATCTACCATATAAGGAAATGATAGATCTATGCCACTATGTTATGACTGCCGATTCTGGTAAATCCTATTATTCTTATCTTGACAAAACTAAACAAAAAAATGTGGTAAAAGATGTTTGGTGGCGGACTTCTTCTTATTATGGTAATTTATGGAAATTCTCTATAATAAAAGAACGTAATTAAGTAAGCTAATATATTAAAGAAAAATCTTTCCAAAAATGGAAACGTAGTTAATCTCTTTTTGTAATTGTTCGTTTAGCTATTAAAATTCGTTCATAATTTTAGAGAGATAAAAAACAGAGGGTTTTGTATTAAGCTCTTCCAAAAGAGTATAAGAATTTTGTAATTGCTTCATTTTTTTAACCCTTGAAATAGGATTGTTCAAATCTCCAAAGACTATGGCACCTGTCGGGCATACAACTTGGCAAGCTGTTTTAATTTCACCATCTACTAAAGACAATTTTCCTTCATCTCTTGCTTTGTATTTACCTTGTATTATTCGCTGGATACAAAGTGTGCATTTCTCAGCTATTCCTCTCATTCTAATAGTTACATCTGGATTATGTAAGCACTCAAGAGGCTCCTTTTCGTTTGAATGGTAATCTTTATAATTAAAACTCCTTACCTGATAAGGACAATTTACCATACAAAAACGGGAGCCTATACATCTATTATATGTCATCTCATTTATTCCTTCAGGGCTGTGTGTTGTTGCATTTACGGGACATACTGGTTCGCAAGGGGCTTGCTCACAATGCTGGCACATTATCGGTACAAACACAGAATTTTGTTCGCTTGTGCTTGCATATCTTTCAATTCTTATCCAATGCATTAATCTATGTCGAATAGCTTCCTCCTTCCCAACTATTGGTATATTATTTTCTATTTGACATGCCACAATACAAGCTCCACATCCAATACATTTGGATGTATCTATAGCCATGCCCCAATAATATCCATAATATTCATAATTATTTACTTTTTTCTCACCCTCTTGACTTTCTGAATTTTTCTGTCTTTCCAAGTTTTGTACTTGATCGAACAATTTACTTGCTAAAATTACTTTTGATAGATTCAATCTTGATTTATTTTTGTTGCTATTCAATCTTTTTGCAATATTTGTCTTATCTCCAGTTCGGCTTACTTCTACCTCAGCAAAGAAATTGTTCTTATATAAATTATTGTCAGCGTTAAAACTTAGTAAATCAAAGATCCTCTCATTTGAAAAAGTATATTCAAAAGAAATCAAATCATCACAAATACCTTCTTGTATTAATATAGGTGCCTCAAAAGAGATATTATTATTAGTTATCCTAATAATATCGTTATCAATTACATTTAACTTTTCGGCAGTTAGAGGACTTATTAAAAATACATTGTCCCAACTATGAGTTGTCAACGTATGCGGAAGTTCTTGAAGAAAAGGATTATGAGCATCCTTGTGATTCATAATTTTATATGATGGTCGGATATGAAGAATATATTTGTTTTGTTCGCTTCTTATCTCATCTTTCCGTAGAATTTCAAAGAGATTTTGCAAATTTAAATTGATTTGAGTAGTGCTGCCTTGCATATTTGTGAAGATACCTGTTTTTAATAAATCCTCCCATTTATCTTGACCAATTTTCTTTTCCCAATTATTTTTTAGAAAATCATAATAAGAATTAAATTGCGAGAAATCGTTTCCTTTTATTCTTTTGCTAATCCTAAATAAAAAATCATAAGTCGAAATTGAGTCTGGATTCAATGGAGAAATCACAGGTTGCTGGATTGAATAGCATTCATTAAAGCTAATTGCATCTCCCCAACACTCAAGAAAATGCGTTGTTGGTATTTGAATGCCTGATGATTTATTGAAATCGGTATCATAATATGATAATGAGATAGTCTTCCCTCTGTCGAACTTTTTATAGAATTCACGAATTTCAACGATAGCACTATCCAATGGACAACAATCAGCTAAGATAATATATCCAGTTTTAGATCCATCCAAAATGTTAAGCAAGTCAATTGTGTTTTCACTATTATTAAAAGGCTCAGCATAACGTGGGTCAAATATCTTCCCCTCTCCAATATTACCACAAATATAATTGATCAGAGTTGCATAAAGCTGTATTTTTAAAGATAGATTTTCATCTACAATAACACAAGCTCTATCTCCATTAGTAACTAATCCTTCTGCTATTTTTTTCTCAAGAATTTCATCAACTGATGTGTATTGTTGCAATAATGGAAGAATACAATTTAATTCCGTATATGATTCTAAAGTAGCTAATATATTATAAAGAATCCGGGCAACAAAACTCTCATATTGCCAGGGATTCATTACTATTCTTTTGTCTGAATTGGCTCCTGTCAATGATAAAGAAGATTCAACCGTTACTAATTTTGCAATTTTTCCCGAACTAAAATCTCTTAACTTTGAAAATTCATTTGCATAAAATAGAGAAAAACTATCTGAAACAAGAAAATCATCTGCAATAGATAATATAAAATTTGCCTTGGATATTTGTGGAACAAAACAAGCATCCCAATCTAATAGAAATCTATTGCAATATGCTTTTTTACTTAATTGTCCAAATGTCGATAGGCATATAAATTTGAAATTAGAAATATGCAATGATACGTAATCTATTAATATCTTAAATGTAGGAGAGCAATGCTTTTCATAGAAAAAAACAATATTCAATCCATTTCCAATTGCTTCTTTAATAGCGGAAATTGATGCTTCGATGGCTTCATCCAAATTTGCTGAGTTGAAGTTTATTTTGGGTTTGCGGAAACGCTTCGGGTCATATAAAGCATATAATTCAGCTTGCATCTTTGCGTTTGATGATGTTCTATTAACTGGATAAATATCATTCCCATCAATTTTTATAGGTCTTCCTTCTCGTGTTTTAATGACTATTCCATATGCTGAGTTTTTTTGTTGATAGACAGAAGAATAGAAGTTTGCTTGTCCTTGCTTTATATATTCTACAGCATAAGGTTGTGATACTATTTTCTGCTCTGGACGTCGGCATCCAACTGCTGTTAATGCCATTGCTGATGATAAAAGAGCCAAAAATTTACGTCTATCCATTTGCTACCCTAAAAATGACAACTTGAACAAGTTTGACTTCCTGAACCAAATCTTTTAGGGCTTGGGATACCATTAAGTAATAGTGAGGGTATATCATACTCATATTCTCCAAAAAAAGGCTTAGTCTTGGGTTTGCTCGGAAGCCTTTGATTTATCGTATCTCCTTCTGGATAAACGAATATTCCTGATATATCTCGTGCCATTATTACTTTCTTTTCAGGAGTTCGATGACAATCCAAACACCAAAGCATTGTTAAAGCTATACCTTGAAATATTGTATCCATTTTCTCTACTTCACCATGACAAGATGCACAATCAATCTCAGCTCTTATATGCCTACTGTGTGAAAAATGTGTATAGTCTGGTAGCTTATAACATCTATTCCAGAATATTGAAATTGTATCGTCATAACTTTTATTCACTGTCTTCATCAACTCACTTTCGTTTTTAAGTGCTACATGGCAAACTATACAAGTGTGAGTCGAAGGAATAGGGGAGAAGTCTAAATGTTCTACTTCTGTATGGCAAAATAGACATTTTATCCCATAATCCCCTGAATGAACTTTATGAGAAAAAGCAACAGGTTGATGTGGAGAAAATCCTATATTTTCAGTCGAATTAGTATATAATAGATATATACTTAAAAAAAGAAGCATTATCCACAAAATAGTAAATAATGTATATCTCTTTAACTTTTTATCCTGACTTGCTGATAGCATCTAAATGATATTTTATTGCAAAATCTTGTATGAACATATTATAATTACAAAGTTATAAAATTTATTTCTGAAAAAGATAAAAAGAATATTAATATACTGTGAATTTTGATTCTTAAAATGAGAAAAGGCATAATAATTACTATATCAATTCTTAAAATTTTCAGCTATTAGATATTTCAAACAAATGTAGCTCTATATTTCTATCAATCAATCAATTCGTCTTTGCTTGTAAATTATAGGATCTGGAATTCCTGCTTGCTCGAAACCTCGTAATCGCAATACACAAGAATCACAAACCCCACAAGCTACATCAGAACTTGAATAACAACTCCACGTTAAATGAAGCGGAGCTTTAAACTCTACTGATTTTAATACAATATCTTTCTTGGTAAAATTTATAATTGGAGTAATGACTTTAATCTCTGTTTCTGGCTTTGTTCCATATTCTATTGCTTTTTGAAATGCCTGAAAAAACACTTCTCTGCAATCGGGATAACCACTGCTGTCGAGTTGCATAGCTCCAATATATATTGCTTTAGCTCCAAGCACCTCAGCCCAGCTTGTTGCTATAGCTAAAATGTTAGCATTCCTAAATGGAACATAAGTTGATGGTATTTCTTGCCTTCCTAAATTTGCCTCTTCAATCTTGAGTTTGGTATCGGTTAAACTTGAGCCCCCAATTTTTACCAAATAACCAATATCTACTACAAGCCTCTTTTTTATATTGTAATAATCGCATATATCATTAAAAGCTTTTTCCTCTCTTGCTTGTGTCCTCTGCCCATAATTTAAGTGAAGCCCAGCAACATCGTAACCACTATTTAATGCTATAGCAGTAGTTAATGCTGAATCCATTCCTCCACTCATAGCGACTATTGCAATCTCTTTTTTCATAATTTATTAAAAATAAATTCAATATTATTTTTAAAAATAATAAAAATTTCATAATTTTGATAATCCGTTGGAGGTGCAAATCGGATTAATCCGATGAGCTGAGATAAAACTCTTTGAACCTGAACAGGATAATACCTGCGTAGGGAAAACGTGAAGAACTTATTTCCTCACAAATTATCAATAGCGTATTTCTCCAACGGAAAAGAAAATTGTTTTGTTAATTATTTGGAGAAACGCTATGAAAAACTTAATTAAAATCAACATCATCCTAATCTTTTTGTGTCTCGAGCTTTTTGGAGAAGAAAAAAGCGAAATTGATACCCTCAAAACTTACAAGATACCAGGAATAACAGTTACATCTTCATTCTCACAAGAAGCTAACTTTCCTACTATAAGCTCCTCGTTGAATTTCAGCGAGATTGAGAAAAAATATTTCTTTCAGGATATGCCTGAACTATTAAGCGAATTGCCTTCAATTTATACATATTCCCAAAACGGCAATGCTATCGGCTACTCTTCCCTTGCTATAAGAGGATTTGACCAAAGAAGAATTTCTGTTCTAATTAACGGTGTCCCTCAAAATGACCCAGAAGACCATCAGGTCTATTGGATTGACTTCCCAGACCTCGCCCCTAACCTTAATGCTATTCAAGTTCAAAGAGGCGCTGGTATGACAAGCTGGGGGGCTCCTGCTATTGGTGGAAGTATTAATCTCTCTACAAAAAACTTTATGAACCAAAGAGAAATCAAATTCACTGCTGGCTTCGGATTTCAAGAATTTAGTAAAGAAGAAAGCGGTATCTTACAAGCTATTACCAATAAATTCTCTATAGAGTTTTCTTCGGGTCTGATTGATAATTACGCTTTCTATGCACGATTGTCGAGAATAAGTTCAACTGGCTACAGAGACAGAGCATGGACTGAGCTTAATAGCTATTTTCTTTCCGCTTTCAAGTCTGGCGATAATTGGTCTGCTCAAGTCAATGTTTTTGGAGGTCCTATATCCGACGGATTAGCTTATACAGGTCTGCCAAAGTCTTATATTAATAACTATGAGTTGAGAAGAAAAAATCTAAGTTACTGGAACTACGACTCCACTGGATATAACATTGAGTATTATAGCGAAAGGCGAAAGGAAGAAGTCGAAGAATTCTCTCAACCCCATTTCGAACTTCTAACTGATTGGCAGATAAACGAAAATTTGAATTTTGCTTCTACTTTGTTTTACTACACCGGTTACGGTTATTACGACTTCGACGGATCTTGGGCTGACACAACAACGCTTAGACTAACCTATGATTATGGCTTTAAGTCCGAGAAAAATCCAATAAATGCTCTTCTCAAAGCTTATGTTAACAATAAACATTGGGGTTGGCTTCCAAGAATTTCTGTTAAACATCAGAATGGAACTTTTATTTTTGGAGCAGAGCTTAGAATGCATCGCTCCGAACATTATGGCACTATTCCTTATTCTGAATACTATCCCCAGTACTATAATCCTGACTATAAATTCTACAGCTACAATGGTAAAAGGGATATTCTATCAGTTTTTGCTAATGAAATTTATAATCTAACAAATAATCTTTCTCTATCAGGCGAATTACAAGTTGTTTGGCATCGCTACGCAATCAGTAATGAAAAAGCCGGCAATAAATTTACCCAATATACCGATATCAACGGAAATATTATAGGCAATGGTGAAGACTTATTTAATATTAATTATCTTTTTGTTAATCCAAAATTTGGAATAAAATATAGTTTCGATGAAAATTCTGCCTTATTTGGTTCAGTTACTTATACTTCGAGAGAACCAAGAATGCGCAATCTTTATGCTGCTGAAGAATCATATTACGGGGCTACTCCCTTATTCAATGGCAGAATTGAAGAGGGGAAACAACTATATGATTTTACTAATCCTTTAGTTAAACCAGAAAAAATGTTCGACATAGAGCTTGGGTATTACTATAATTCTCATTTTTTATCGGCAGGGATTAATCTATATCTAATGGAATATACTGACGAACTTGTCAAAAGCGGAAGAGTAGATTTATTCGGAAATCCCATTGATGGAAATGCTCCAAAAACAAGGCATTACGGCATCGAATTCATTGCAAATTTAAATATTATTAAAGGAAATTCGGGTAATCTCCAATTAAATGCTAATGCTTGCCTTAGCAAAAATACTATTATCGAATATGATTTTATAACGTATAATCAAAAATTAGTTAAATTAGAAGGTAATCCCATAGCTGGTTTCCCAGATTTTTTAGCTAACATCCGACTTTCTTATAGCTATGATGAACTCTACGTTTCTCTATTAGGTAAATTTGTTGGGGAATCGCGTACTGATAACTTTGGGAATTTGCTTTTAACTGACAAAAACTTAATAGAATATCTCCGAAGAGACTTTTATGGTTATTACACTGACAATAAATTAGACCCATTCTTTATTCTAAACTTTTCATTAGAATACTCAATTAAAAACATATTGAGTATCAATAACTTAAAATTGCGTCTACAGGTCAATAATCTTTTAAATAAGCTTTATGCAAGTGGTGGAGAAGGAAAAGAATTCTTTCCTGCAGCAGAGAGAAATATATTTTTAGGTTTTGAATTAGGATTTTAATTAAAAAAACAGTAGTGGTGGTAATTCTTCACCACTACTGTTACTATTATCTCTATGAATATTATATTATTCTATTTACTTAATAATCACTATTCTTTTATCAATTATCTTTTGACCATTTATGATAAAAGATAAATTATAAATTCCATTTGAATAGTTAGAAGCATCAATTGTAAAGTTGTAGTAAGAATTGTTACTTACAATATCTTGAAACAGTACATCTATTTTATTGCCTAAAACATCAGACAGAACTACATATAATTGACCTTCAATTTCAGTTTTAATAGCACATCTCGAATAATCTCTTATAGGGTTAGGATAAATTACGCATTCAATCTTGTTTTGCTCAATGACTTTATTGTGTTGATTAACATCGCTAATAGTTCCAAATCCAGCAATTTTATAAATATTGCCATTAAAGTCAGTAATCCAAAAATTTTTATCTTCAGGGTCTATATCAATTCCCCGAGCATTGATAAGACCGTCCATACTTTCAAGAGCTATTGAATCCAACGGCTTCTCCAAATTCGATTTATGCAATTTTATTATCCAAGCACTTGTCAATGTATTCCCCGGAAATGCTGTGCTCACTTGGTAAACATATTCATTTCCGTCATAGCATAATCCCCTTGGTCCAGCATATTCTTGAAAAGGATTACTGAATTCTGATTCCACATTCCCTGTTTCTATATTTATTATGTAAAACTTCCTTTTGCCATCTCTATCGCCAACAAGAAGTTTGCCATCAATTATTTCTAATCCAATAGGATAATTGGGAGCTGGTGATACCATTTCTCTTATCTTAGTCCCGTTTGTATCTATCACCAATATCTTACCTCCTTTATCTCCAGCAGTGCTGTTTAACTTATGTATATATAAAATTCCCTTTTCTCTATCTATTGTTAAATCTGTAAACAGACTATCGCCTGGAACCGTAAAATCTTTTTCTTTTACCAATGTTTCAGAATTCAATTTATATACTTTGTTCCCATAAAAACTCGTTGTCCAAAGCCCACCCCTTCTATCATATGCTAACCCATAAGCTACATGCGTTACACTTGATACTGACAATATTGAACCTTCAATTTTAGGCATTATTGTAAATGTTTTCGAAATTCTTGAACTATTATCGTTCTGTGAGCTTACTCTGATTACCCCACTCATTGTAGGTTGATTGGGAACTGTCCAATGAATAAAAGATAAATTGTAATCTTTGGCAATGACCATCCAATTAAAGCCATTATCTATTGAATATTCCACAGTTACAGGGTATTTGAATCCTGTCCAGGAAAATGTCTGTCGAGTTCCTACTGTAAAAACTTCACCTCCAGCGGGAGAGGTTATATAAGGTTCAACTGTTATTTCATCTGGAACAACTACTTCCCATATACTTCTACCATGAGTAGCTGCTCGCAACGTAAGTTCGGGCAATATCATACGATTTTTATGAAATTCCAAGTCTATCACAGGACTTCTCGGTAAGTTGCTTCCAAAAGGAAACCACTCATTCCCCCCATCAAAACTTGCAAATACTCCTATATCAGTTCCTACAAATAGATATTGCTCATTATTTGGATGAATTACTATTGCATTACAAGGTATGTCAGGCAGATTTTTGCTAATGTTGATCCATGTCTTGCCGAAATTCGTTGTCTTAAATATATGAGGAGTGGAATATCCAGAATATGTTACAAAAGCAGTTCCTTCATTATGTGGTGAGCATTCAATATCCGTTATATACCTCTGAATTAATCCATTCGTATGAACTTCTTCCCATGTTTGCCCTCCTGAAGTTGTTACTATTAAGATACCATTATTACAACCAGCATAAATTACTTCCGAATTGATAGGGGAAATCCCTATTGCTGTAAAATATCCGTCGTATTCTTTAGTCAATGTAGCCCAGCTATCGCCATTATCATAGCTCGAATATATTTTCTTTCTACCATGATACAAAATATTCGAATAATTCGGATCTATTACTAATGGGGGGTTCCATATTGATTCTTCGGAAATATTTATCCCATTTGTCAGATAATTATACATACCATTGGATAAGTTCTTTTTCCAGGGGATAATTCTTGTATTCCCACTAATTACTTGCAAGACTTCTCCGTATATTTGATTGGGATTATCATAATCAACAATTGTATGGAAGCCATCGCCACCAAAAATCGTATTCCAATTACCATTTTGGTTTGAGCCAAGAGTGCCATTATCCTGAGTTCCTCCGAAATTAAAATTTACTTTGCTATTATCTATAGACATATCATAAAATTGAGTTACCTGCAGATTATTGTTAATTGCCGTCCACGTCGTCCCTCCATCATTACTTCTATACATGCCTCCATCATTACCTATATATATCTGATTCGGATTCTTTGGATTGAAACATCCATGATGCTGGTCAACGTGAACTCCGTTACTCGAAAAATTCCAGCTTGTTCCCCCGTCGTTCGTTTTGTACAAATTAATTCCCCCAGCAAAACATATATTCTCATTACTTGGATGAACCATAATATAATTATTATACCAACCCTGCCCATTAAAAAATCCATCTTTCCCCTTGTATTTTAAATACCAACTATTCCCATGGTCAGTAGATTTATAAATTCTTCCTTCACCTGAAATTTCTTCGCTTATTTCCAATAAAGCATAAAGTACATCAGGATTGGAGGGCGCAAATTGAACTGATACTCTACCTATACCAGTATGAATACCCGCATTTTTTTGTACCCAGCTATTCCCTCCGTCAGATGTATAATATATGCCTGCTCCTGATACCCCAATAAAAAATTCATTTTCATTAGTTGGATTAAAAGTAACATCTGTAACATCACCAGTAAATTTCTTTTCCCAAGACGATCCACCATCAAGTGATTTAAAAAAACCATGTCCCCGCTTTACTCCTCCAGCTATTACCAAATTTGAATTGAGTGGATGTACATAAACTTTGGAAAAAGAACCGACATTAGTCAAGCCTATTAGCTTCCAAGTTTCTCCTCCATCTAATGATTTATATAATCCAGAACCACTATACGCATCAACATTTCTCGATGGTTCTCCTGTTCCTGCATAAAGTACTTCTGGATTATTCGGGTCTATTGCCACAGAGCCAAATGAAATAGAATTTTCATAATCAAAAATCGGTGTCCAATTAGCTCCATAGTCAGTTGTTTTCCAAATCCCACCTGCAGCAGCTCCAACGTAAACACATCCTTCCTTATTGGGATGATGAACAACTGATTTAATCCTACCTCCAATAGAATACGGACCTACAGGTTTCCATACCGATTGCTCCGAAAGCATTACTCCATAACTAGTATTCTTAAATAAAATTTCTTTTACTTGCTCTATTGCTCTTTCCCTTGCCCCTTCTGGAATTTCTGATAATGGAAATGCCCTTTGCTTATAGTAGAACCATTCTCTTAAAAGTGGCTTCGATATTTTTTGCTCTTTTGGAACCGTAAAATAATCCTTATAATCCAAAAATTTATCATTATTTATTATTTGTGATAATAAATTTGCAGCCCCAAAAAGCAAAATCATTAAAATAAATATCTTTTTCATTTATAAACTCCAATTCTTTTGTTTGCTAATTTAAATAATTTGTATAAATAACTATCTAACATAATTATTTGTTACAAAATATTATTTTATTATATCTATAATATCCAATTCCCAACTCTTTTTAGGGAATTCAACAATTCTGCCGATTTCCGAACCATCCCTTAGAATTATTAATGTTGGCACCCTCGTTATATTATAAATCATCGCCTTACCTTCATTATCTTGCTTTTGCCTATCAACACCGATCAATCTAAGCTTACTTTCTCCAATGCCTGATTCCCTAAATATTTTATAAATTATAGGTACCTCAGACTCAGAATCACCGCACCAGGAGCCAGCAAATATAATAAAATCTATATTTCTTACATCTAATTTAGAAAAAGTTATTAAATCATCACTAGATAGACTATAATCTGATGCATCGAAATCTTGCCAACCAGAGTGTTTCTTCCAGTCTTCCCAACCTATTTTACCAACAATAACACTTTTGCCTTTCTCATCTTTACTAATTACATATTTTTTTACTGAACAAGACAATAAACCTAAGATTAAGAATAAAAAAAATAATTTTTTATATATCTTATAATTATTCATTTTACTAATCCTTAAATATAAATATGCAAAATAAATTAATGCTGGAAAAAAAATTTAACAACTACTTTTTTTGTAAAAAGAGATTAATTGCTTTATTTACTGCAAGTTCAGGTGTGATTTTGCCTTCTACTACCTTTTTTTCAAGTTTAGGTAATAATTTCTTAATTTCACTATTAAAAAAGAATATTTCTTTCAAAGATTCAAAAAGTTGATTATAGAACCATTCTAATTGCTGGTTTTGCCTTCTCTTATAAAAAACACCTGTAGTTTTAGTATGTTCGATAAAATCAATGACTTTTCTCCAAACCTCATCTATACCTTTACCTTCCTTAGAGGAGACTGTCATTATAGGAGTTTCCCAACCATCAGTCGCTGGCATTAAGTAATGTATTGCTTGCTTGTAAGCATCTCTTGTTAAATTGGCTAATATAACATTGTCACCGTCAGCTTTGTTAATTATTATTGCATCAGCTATCTCGACTGAGCCCTTTTTAATACCCTGTAGTTCATCACCTCCACCTGGCATAAGCAAAAGCAAATAGAAATCAACCATCCCCCTCACAGTAATCTCACTCTGACCAACACCAACAGTCTCAACAAAAATAATATCGAAACCAGCAGCCTCGCAAAGTAAAATTGTTTCTCTTGTCCTTCTTGCAACTCCGCCAAGCGTTCCCCCAGAAGGCGATGGTCTTATAAACACATTATCAAAAAGCGATAATCTCTCCATCCGAGTTTTATCACCAAGAACAGACCCACGACTCCGTATGCTCGAAGGGTCTACCGCTAAAATAGCCAATTTATGCCCTTCAGTGCATAATTTCACTCCCAATGCTTCTATAAAAGTACTTTTACCTGCTCCAGGTGCACCTGTTATACCTATCCGTATAGAATTGCCAGTTTTATGAAATATTTTTTTTAATACTACCTGAGCTACTTTAATATGTTTAGGATTGGTACTCTCAATCAATGTTATCGCTCTTGCAAAAATTGTTCTATCGAAGTTAATTATGCCATCAACGTATTCCCCTACAGACAATATATTCTTTTTTGATTGCAAAAGCAATATTTCTTTAACCCTATATTATGTAAATGGAGATAGTATTAATCAAAATAAGCAAATAATGCCTATTTTAAAAGCTCGGGATATAACGGAAACTTTGATGTAAATTCCTTAACCTCAAGACGAACTCCTTCGATTACATCATCATTCTTAAAATTCATAATAACTTTATCTATAAACTCAGCTATTTGCTTCATCTCTTCCTCTTTCATTCCCCTTGTAGTCATTGCAGGAGTTCCAATTCTAATACCAGACGTAACCAAAGGCGGTTTCGGGTCGAAAGGAACTGTATTCTTATTACAAGTAATACCAGCAGCATCCAAAGCTTCTTCAGCTTCCTTCCCAGTTATTCCCTTATTTGTTAAGTCAATCAACATTAAATGATTATCAGTTCCACCACTCACCAAATTGTAATCCTTCTCAATAAGAGCAGAAGCAAGAGTTTTCGCATTCTGAATGACCTGCCTTATATATTTATCAAACTCATCAGTTAATGCCTCCCCAAATGCTACAGCTTTAGCTGCTATTACGTGCATCAAAGGTCCTCCTTGAACACCTGGCATAACCATTGAATCAATAAGTTCACTCATATCCTTAACTCTACCCGATTTAGGAGCAACAATTCCAAAAGGATTTTTTGTATCCTTACCTAACATAATAACACCACCCCTTGGACCCCTCAAAGTCTTATGAGTTGTGCTAGCCACTACATCAGTATAAGGCAACGGATTAGTTAAGTAACCTTTAGCAATCAAACCAGCTGGATGCGCTATATCAGCAAATAAAAAAGCTCCAACCCTATCAGCAATCTGCCTAAATGCCTTGTAGTCTATATCTCTCGGATAAGCTGAAGCACCCACAGTTATCATCTTTGGCTTTGTTTGCTTAGCCAAATCCTCTACTCTATTATAATCAATTCTTCCTGTTTCTTTATTCAACTCATAAGGAACGAAATTAAAAAACTTACCAGAAAAATTTACAGGAGAACCGTGAGTTAAATGACCTCCATGATATAAACTCAAGCCCATAACCGTATCGCCATGCTTTAAATATGTAAAATATACCGCCATATTAGCCTGACTGCCACTATGAGGTTGTACATTTGCATATTCAGCTCCAAAAAGTCTCTTCAGTCTGTCCTTAGCCAAATTCTCAGCTACATCTACCCATTCACAACCTCCATAATAACGTTTGCCAGGATAACCCTCTGCATATTTATTCGTCAATACCGACCCCTGAGCCTCCATTACTGCTAAAGAAGTAAAATTTTCGCTTGCTATAAGCTCGATCTTTTCATTCTGACGCTGATACTCCTGTGATAAAGAATAAAAAACTTCAGAGTCAGATTTCTTTACATATCCATACATTTTCTTTTCCTCAATATTTAATTTAAATTTTCCATAATAAAACTCTAAATTACAACAAAATTATTTGATAAAAAAATATTTTAAATACTGATTACTATCACAAAAATGCAACAAAAAATAAAAATCAATCTAACTAATCAACAATTAATTTAAATATATTTCGTTAAAAACATTTCTAAACGTTCATTGAAAAAAACTTCAAAATTAATACTACAGATAAAAAAGCCTCAATAAAACAATAAAAATAAATTGAGCTTATAAAATAAAAAAAAATATTTATCTTCATAAGGCAATTGTATTGTTAAGATTTAATTAATATTCAAAAAAAAAATTAAAAAAAAATAAAAAAAAATTTGCACAGTAAAAAAAAAAGCCTTAATTTTGAAGTCCTTTTAATGAGGAGTTCTTTGAAAACTGGGAGCAAAAAGAAAATAAAAGAAGAGTTTAAGTCTTGTGATCAACTCGAAAATAATATATAATAAATATACAACGGAGAGTTTGATCCTGGCTCAGGACGAACGCTGGCGGCGTGCCTAACACATGCAAGTCAAGGGTAGCAATACCCTGGCGCACGGGTGAGTAACACGTAGGTAATCTACCCTTAACCCTGTGATAACTCTGGGAAACTGGTGATAAACACAGATGAGGTCTTGAAATTCGAGATCAAAGCTTTAGGGCGGTTAAGGATGAGCCTGCGTCTGATTAGCTAGTTGGTGAGATAATAGCTCACCAAGGCGACGATCAGTAGCTGGTCTGAGAGGACGATCAGCCACACTGGAACTGAGACACGGTCCAGACTCCTACGGGAGGCAGCAGTGAGGAATATTGGTCAATGGGGGAAACCCTGAACCAGCGACGCCGCGTGTAGGATGAATGAGCTTTGCTCTGTAAACCGCTGTCGGAGGGGAAGAAAAGCCGGGTTGCCCGGCTGGGACTGTACCCTTAAAGGAAGGATCGGCTAACTACGTGCCAGCAGCCGCGGTAATACGTAGGATCCAAGCGTTGTCCGGAATTACTGGGTGTAAAGGGTGCGCAGGCGGACTTGTGCGTCAGAGGTTAAATACCCCGGCTCAACCGGGGAAATGCCTTTGAAACGGCAGGTCTTGAGTGCGAGAGAGGATGGTAGAATTCCTGGTGTAGCGGTGAAATGCGTAGATATCAGGAGGAATACCAGTGGCGAAGGCGGCCATCTGGCTCGCAACTGACGCTCAGGCACGAAAGCGTGGGGAGCAAACAGGATTAGATACCCTGGTAGTCCACGCCCTAAACGATGTATGCTTGGTGTTGGGGGCTTGCCCTCAGTGCCGGAGGTAACCCGTTAAGCATACCACCTGGGGAGTACGATCGCAAGGTTGAAACTCAAAGGAATTGACGGGGGCCCGCACAAGCGGTGGATCATGTGGTTTAATTCGATGCAACGCGAAGAACCTTACCAGGGCTTGAAGTATAAATAGTACAGAGATGAAAATCAACGGACCCGTTAAGTCGGATGTTTATAGAGGTGCTGCATGGCTGTCGTCAGCTCGTGCCGTGAGGTGTTGGGTTAAGTCCCGCAACGAGCGCAACCCCTATCCTTAGTTGCCAGCGGTTAGGCCGGGCACTCTAAGGAGACTGCCTACGCAAGTAGAGAGGAAGGTGGGGATGACGTCAAGTCATCATGGCCCTTACGTCCTGGGCTACACACGTGATACAATGGTCGGTACAATGGGCAAGAATGCGAATTCAAGGTAATCCCCAAAACCGATCTCAGTTCGGATTGTAGTCTGCAACCCGACTACATGAAGCTGGAATCGCTAGTAATCGTAGATCAGCACGCTACGGTGAATACGTTCCCGGGCCTTGTACACACCGCCCGTCAAGCCATGGAAGCTGGGGGCGCCCGAAGCCGGCAGAAATGCCGCCTAAGGCGAACTTAGTGACTGGGGCTAAGTCGTAACAAGGTAGCCGTATCGGAAGGTGCGGCTGGATCACCTCCTTTCTGGAGATAATCCATACAACTATTTTTCAAGGCTTATTCTGCTCTTGCTCCTTGTTTTCAGAGAATACATCTGAATTTAAATCCCGCTCTTAAGGCGGGATTTTTTTATTCTAACCTTATTTCCTTTTCAGCTATTTATATCATTATTTAATTTTCGATTTTGAAAGGTTTTTTTTAAGAAATAATTGATTTTTAGAAGAATTTTAATTATTTTTAGGTATTCTTTTTTGAAAGAATATTTTTGATTTGCCTTTGGTCTTGAATTTGGAAATTTTTTTTATTCAAATATAGATAAGGTGATAAATGAAAAACCACAGTTTTCAGAATTTTGCTAAGTGCTGTATATATATATATACTTAGCTATGTTTTGTTTAAGTTTTTATTCGTCAAATGCTCAAATTTGGCAACCTGTTCTCAGAAACAGCGAGGGTGAAATTATCCAATATACCTGGCCCCCACCCGATTCTACTTACGTAAGAAATGAATTAATTATCTATTTCAGAACAAATGCACTTCATTTGGAAAAACTTTGCTTTGATATTTACGAAGAAAACGGAACAAAAAAAGATAATGAACCCAGTCTTTTAAGTGGACCGGTTTCTCATGCCCAGAGAGCTCAATTATTCAACCAAAGATTTTGTGTTGATTCCTTAATAGCAGATTCGTCTTTATTGGCAGCAATTAAATATTATGGAGGAGATACACTAAGAAGAATGTCTATAACCAGTCCCTGCAGAGACACTATTGCCATATCGTCAGTCTATAAGGACACCTTGAAATGTTTTGATTATCTATATATGGTTTTGCATTTTAATAATGACACAAGCGTTGTGAATGCAGGCATTAATTTAAATATTTTTCATCAGGAGGCAATTAACTGGGCAGATTTGAATATGTATTACACATTATTCAGAGAGCCGTCAATGGATTTAAACTATGGTTACCAAACAAGCCTGCATGATGAATTAAGTGGTTTTAACTCTGCATGGGATTATCAAATTGGGAACGGCGTTAAAGTTGCTATTATTGATAATGGTATTGATTATAAACATTGCGATTTAGGCAATGGTCAGAAGGGACCCGGACATAAAGTATATGCGGGTTGGAACTATCTAACAAATAATGCCGATGACTTTTGGCAATGTTCCTCACATGGAACACAAATTGCAGGCATTATCGGGGCATATACAGATTACTCGAAATGTCCAACCAGTCCAAATGGTGTTGCCGATATTGCCGGTGGCTGGAGAGGTCCTGAAAGTGAAGGAGGGGAAGGCATTGGCTGCCAGCTAATCGGCTTAGATGTTCATGAACCAGCTATGTGTGGAAATGTTGTTAACGATGATAGGATATGGACTGCGTTCAAGGAAGCATGTGCCTGGACAAGAAGCGGCGGAGGAGAGTTTAATGCAGAGATAATAAATTTCAGTGCCGGTACAGACGATTTGCCAAGGATTGCATTAAGGGATGCGGTGAATTATGCCTATCAGTGCGGAGTGAGTGTAGTAACAGCAATAGGTAATTATAATGATGACAGGTTCCCATCCTATCCCGCTGCTTATGACCCTGCCTGGGTTACAAGCGTAGGAGCAAGCAATAAATATAAGGCAAGAGTCGGATATTCAAATCATGGTAATAATTTGGATTTTATTGCACCGGGTGGCCAGGGATATCAATTGGCTCTTTCGCCGGATAAATATAAAATTCCAGGAGAAAACTACGACAAAATTGACTTTACGACAAATTTTGAGTGGAGTTCACCAGATCTGCATAATTTATATAATTATTTTGGCGGGACATCTGCCGCCGCACCACATATTGCCGGTTTGATAGCATTATTGCGAGCCGACCAAAACGAAGATTGGAATCAAGTCGAAGAACCCTTGGAGCCGGAAGATTTTGAAGGTATGATAAAAGCAAGCTGCGAAGATATAACTTGGCGATTAAATGATAACTCGGATGGCGATGAATATGAAGATTATTATGATTCAAAATCAGGTTGGGGATTTATTCGAGCCGATAATATGTTCGACATGTTAAGAAACAGGGGATACCGACTTTATCATATAAAAAACGAAAATTATAACAGTTTTAATAAAACCGAATTTAAAAGTAATCAGACGATATATTTCCAGAACGACGGTTATCCAATAAATAAGACATGGTTTATACCACCCGGTCTATACTCAGGTTTTACTATTTATAAATTAGAAGGCACAATAACCATAAACGGTAATTTTTTGCATGATGAAGATAATCCTTTGTTTGTATGGGGAAGAAGCGGACAAGGCGGTAAATCCGGTCTTGACAAATCTTATGATCTCGCCGATAACAACAACCAGCCAACTACATATCAATCCGGTTTTACTGAGGTTACAAGCGGACAAGGAGGAAATGGTTATGTTAATGGCATTTATCATAACCAAAGTTTGGTGGTAAACGTTACAACATATCAATACGAAGGAATTGTAAAAGGACAGACTATAAAGCTACCCCCTGATGAAGATTTGGCGGCAAACATATCGGTTTTTGGCGTAGGTATTCTCGATATAGATATCGATTATAAAATATATGATGACAATGTCATTGTAAAATTATTACCCAATCCCGCTTATGATTATATTGAATTAACTTTATTCACTGAAAATCCACAAAAATTTAACTTTTCAATATTTGATTATCTTGGTAATGAAATATTGAGGGATAATAATGATAAATTATTTTTTGGAATTTCAAATAATAAAATAAATGTGAGCACTTTGCCACCCGGCGTTTATGTCTTGAAAATAGCATCTTCGCAAAGTATTAAAGCCATAAAGTTTGTTAAAGGAGGAAAATAAAATGAACAAAACAATTATTATCCTCATATTCATTCTAATATTTGGCTGTAAAGAAAATCCTCAACAGGTTATTCCACCAAAGGAATGCCCTCTTCCGGTTCAATTAACCGACCCTAATGCAATGCCTTTGGATGTGCATTATGCAATTAAACTATCACCTGACGGAACGAAAATGTTTTTTTCTCCTGGATTAATCGGAGTAAAGATTTTGGATTTGAAAACATTAAATGTGACTCAGTTTGATATTAGACCATTACTTCCATCAAATACAAAGTTAGGTGCAATAATACCAGTTATGTTCTGGTGCCCTTATGATAATAACAAATTTGTAACATTGGCAAGGCTTGGAATCGATACTGTAGGTGACGGAAAAAAATATCACGGAAGAGATCATTTATTAAAATTATCTATTGATAATTCTTATTATGAGGATATTACACCCAAAATACTAGGTCCTATTGGAGCTGAATTTAGTTTAGCTTTACGTGGCTGGTTGCCAGCTTCAACTAATGGAAATGACTTTTTTTTAATAGGATATGCATTAAAACTAAATGGTAAGGATTATTATGCTAAATACAATCCATATACACAAGAAATAATTGAAATTGATTATGATGGTTTAAAAACTTATACATATGACTGGAATTATAAGTATTACGTAAATTTTGATTCATCACATAAACTTAGGTATTATCTAAATAACAATGAACTGATTTTCAAGGATATTGAATATGCTAACACGAGCCATGCATCTTTTAGTCCTGATGGGAGGCTTTTTGCCATTGCCGCAGATGTAAAAGACAATAGCAAAAACAAGGACTCGTGCCGTCTATCTGAGGTTTGGCTTATTGATGTCGAAAAATTCATGCAGAATCCGGTTCAGCCTGTACCCGTAAAGATTATAAACATAAAAGAAAAATTCTGCATGTTTTCTTACGGCTTGCATCCTGTTTTTACAAGCAATAATACTTTGGCGGTCTCAATGTTCAAAGCCGGGGATACATTTTCTTATTTACATGAAATTGATATAAACGGAAATTATATCAGGCAGTTGACTTTTGTGCCGTAAATTAATTGGTTATAATCAAGGCTTATTTGCTTCTTGTTTTCAGAGAATACATCTGAATTTAAATCCCGCTCAAAAGGCGGGATTTTTTTTGTTTTTATTGTATTAAATTTTTAAATCTGAATAGGTTTTTGACTATTTTAGGTCATCATTCTAACAGGCTACACTAATAAACTCCTGATTGCTTCTTCGGCTTCGCTATAAGTGAATTTGAAACCACTTTCAATGAGCTTCCCGGGAATTGCATTCTGCCCTTTGGTAACTATAATTGCCTGTTCTCCAAGTGCTATATTCAGCAAGAATTCCGGAATTTTAAATAGAACCGGTTTTTTGGTAACTCTGCTGATTGCTTTGGCGAACTCAGTCATTGTTACAGGGTTTTCGCTGACAAAATTAATTGGTCCTTTATTTTTTTCATTCTTTATAACAAAATGGTATGCCGAGATTAAATCATCAATATGTATCCACGGCAGGTATTGTTTTCCGGTCCCGAGAATTGAACCAGTAAAGAATTTGAATGGCAAAATTAGTTTTGGAAAAGCACCCTCCTTTTTGTCCAGAATTACCCCCATTCTTGCATTTACCTGCCTTATATCAGGATTATTTATAAAAGAGGCTTTTTCCCATTCAACACAAACATAAGATAAAAAATCGTTGCCGGCAGGACCGGTTTCATCTGTTATATTTTCCGTATTTCCATATATGCCAATTCCTGAGGCAGTTATGACTAATTTTGGAGGATTTTCAAGAGTTTGAATTATTTCAGCAAGTTTCTTTGCTGGTTCGATTCTGCTATTGATTATTAATTTTTTGTATTCATCAGTCCATCTCTTTGCGGCTAACGAAGCCCCGGATAGATTGATTAATGTGTCGGTGGAATTCAAAATCCTTTTTAAATCATTGGTTTCCCACGTGGCGAAATCATCAGCATAAGGAACTTCTAAGGATGCCTTGCGAGAGTCCCTCGAAATAATTCCAATTTTTTCGCTGTTATCTTTGAAGCTTTTTGCTAATTTTTTTCCTATAAATCCTGTTCCGCCTGCTATAGTAATCATCTTATTTTGCTTTCAGAATATCCCTGATTTCAGTTAGTAGTAGTTCTTCTTTCGTTGGTTCAGGAGGCAAAGCAGGTGCCGGTTCTTCGGCTTTTTGTCTTTGTAATTTATTTATTCCTTTGACTACCATAAAAATTACAAAAGCAATGATCAGGAAATCTATGACAGTATTTATAAATATGCCATAGCTGATAAAAACAGGCTCAACTCCTTCGCTACCCTCCTTGATGAGTATCTTTAAGTCTGAAAAGTCAACACCGCCAAGCAAATAGCCAATTGGTGGCATAATAACATTGTTCACCAGTGAGCTGACTATCTTGCCAAATGCTCCGCCAATAATAACGCCAATCGCAAGATCAATAACATTGCCACGCATTGCAAATTCTTTAAATTCTTTCAACAAAGACATAAATCCTCCTAAAAAAATTTTTGAGTAAAGATCAATTTACAAAAATTTTTCAATAAAATCTTTTAAAGAATTAAATATTTACTTGTATTATGGTTGGAAATGAAAATTATTCAATATCAAGGACGAGAGTCAATTTTTGTTTAATTTTATTTATGGTTTTTTCTGCTTCTTCCTTTGTACTGAAACCCCATATTTTGACTCTATAGATTGGCTCATCAGATGATTCAACTCTTTCAAAATAGGAGCGGAGTCCCTGTTTTTCCCATTCTTCAGTAAATTTTATTGCAGAATATTCAGAATTTGTTTTTTGAGCAATGATTTCATAGGGAAGTGAAGTTGGATCTATCCATTTAAATTCAACTCTGCGGTTCATTTCCTTTTGCCATTCATACTGTTCAAAAGAATAGAAAGGTTTTGTGCTTCCCGCATCTGTTATTTCAATTTGTGAGTCTTTAACCCCAAGGATAATAAGTTTTTTTTTAATTTCGGAAGCCCTCTTATATGATTTTGAATCGGTGAAAGAATAATCTTCGCTTTTGGAAGAGTGACCAATTAGTCTGATTTTTCTTTCAGGATTGTCTATTAGTAATTGGGCAAGAGAGAAAAGTTGACCAGCATAATCTTCCTTTAATTTATGATCATTCTCATTAAATGTAGCAATAATTTTTCTTTCATTTGGTGTAATAATTTCAGATGAATAAAAGATTGTTTTATCACTAATTTTTTTATCATTTTGAATAAGACTTAAATTAACATTAATTATCTTCGTTTTTTCAGAAGAATTAAATAAAGGGGCAATTATTTCATAATAAATTCTGCTTGATAGTTCAATTTCAGATAGTAATGAACTTAAATTAAAATTATTTCCATAGTCATCTTTGTAATGAACATAGCCGCCGCTATGATAAGAAATTAGCTTCAAAGGATAAGAAGATATATAATCATTCAAAATGATAAAATAGACCGGAATACCTGATTTCCTTGATAACTCAATGCAGTCATTATGATCGCGGGATAATGATGAATTATCGGAATTATTTAGCAACACAATTAAGAGCTTTTTATCATTCGGGCTTGGTGATAAATCAACAAGTGCCTGATAAGTTGCTTCATAGACCGAACTTAAGCCATTTGGGGTAAGATGAATATTTTTTAACAAAGATTTTGCAAAATTTTTCTTTGCAAGTTTTATTACATTTTCATAATTATGATTGAAGACTGAAAGCATAATATCAGATTCGTCTGACAATCTTCCGAAAAATTTTTCAATTTCTGATAATATTTCAGGCTGATTAGAGAAACTGAGAGAATTATCTAACAGAATACCTATATCTGATGGTTTTTCAATCGTACTTTTGATTTTGCTATATATATGTGTATATATCTCAGAACCATAAGACTGGATTAAAGATAATTGAAGACTGCTTTTGTTCAAATCAACTTTATCAAGAAAATTACCGAAATTATCGAGAAGAATGAATCTAATTTTGTAATCTTCAGATTTATCTGATTCTTTTAATATACTTGTAATTTTAATTCTTGATAAAGACGAAATTTCGGAAAAATTTTTTATTCCCGTAAAATAGTAAGAGCTATCTTTTGATTCCTTCAAAATAAATTCATCATTATTTGAAATATCAATTCCAGAAATAGCTTCGCTTTGCTTAACGATTAGATTAATATATCTTTTAATTGAATCATTTTTTCAATGATAAGCTGTAAGGATGAAATTTGTTGATGAGTCTGCAACTATTTTTAAAGAATCGGTAGAACTAAATTTTTTATCAAAACCATAAATTTTAACATAATCAGCATAGCTAATATTCCAGTTGAAAGTAACTGAATCACCTTTATATGCCTCTTGATTAGAGCTTAATGAATTAATTTTGATGTATCTGGCAGAGCAGGAAACAATCAGAAATAAAATGAAAAAATATATGATGTTGTATATTTTGTTTCTCATTTTTTTTTATTATTATGTCAACCAAAATATCGTAAGATTTCACTCAATATTTAGCAAAATCTGTTCCAAAGCTATGATTTATTAAGTGAATTAAACCATTTAGAACCAGATTTTCATCAAAGTGAAATTTGGGGTTTGTTTTTTCCAATAATGGTTGGATTAGTTTTGATGTACCACCGGTAAGAATTAAATTAATATTATTTTCATAACCATATTGTTTGATAATATTTTCGACTATATAAAGAATTGAGCCGGCAACACCCTTGATAATGCCATTTCGAATGGCAGAATCGGTGTTCTTTCCAATTATATCATCTTCGAGGTATAAATCTACTCTTTTCAATAGAGCAGCTTTGGAAGAAAGAGCTTCGAGCTGGGTTTCTATACCTGCAAAGATGACACCTCCTTCGCATTTATTTTTTTCATTCAAAAGATTTATGGTAATAGCTGTCCCGCAATCAACTGTGATCAGGGGTGAAGAAAAATTAATCGAAGCCCCAATTAGTCCAAGCAATCTGTCGTTTCCGATACCTTCAATTTCACTGAAATCAATAATTTTTTGATTTTTCAGAAGTTCATCTGCTGTGATAACCCGATATTTAATTTTTTTTATTAATTGATTGTATCTTTCAGGTTGAACCGATGAAATACCGACAATACTGTTAGGAATCAGATTACTATCAAGAAAAGAGGAAATTTTATCAATCCAATCAGAAGAATAGTCACAGGTAATTTTTTTATTATCAACAACAGCTTTGATATTTGAATTTCCGATATCTATTGCGGCAATTCTTTTTATGGCATTCATTTTTCGATTGTGGTTTTGTTTGTGTCAACTGAGACTGTATCTATTACAAATTTGATCTGGGTCGGGGAATTTCTTGCAGTGCTGTTCACAACAAATTCAACGATATTATTGCCATCATAAAGTCCATCGGTATTAACTGATAATTGAATTTTTCCAATTCCGAGAGGCTCAACTTTGCCGGACAATATTCTCGAAGAGCCGCATTGGCAGGAAGATGTAATAGATTTGATATATAACGGCTCGCCACCACGATTAAGAACTTTAATGTTACGCGTTATAAATCTTCCTTCGGAAATATTGACAAAGAATGAATCTGGTTTTATTTCGATCACAGGAGGTATGGTCTCCTGATTTTTGTCATTAGCAAATGAGGCTCTATCTGTGTTGTTGTAAAATAAAATTATTGCAAATATAAAGAAAACAAGCTTGAACATATTAAAATTCCAGTAATGAATCAACAACATTAGAAAAATTATAAAAGCCTTTTCTCCCATTGATCCATTTTGCTGCTTTCAGAGCACCAAAGGCAAAACCACTGCGATTTCTTGCAGTATGTGAAATTTCAATGGTATCTGCTTGGGAATCAATAAATACAATATGTTTTCCGGGAAACTCGCCACCTCTTGTTGAACTAATATGCAGTTGTTCGGGTGAGATTCTTGAATGTGACCTCTCGGTTAGAATTTCTTTTTTTCTATCAAGATTATTAATAATCACATTACCAATGGATATAGCAGTGCCACTGGGACTATCAATTTTATTTTTATGATGGATTTCGTGAACGAAAATGTCATATTCTTCGAATTTATTCAAAGCTTTTGAACTTTGTTCTATCATTTTAAGGAAGAGGTGGACACCCACTGAAAAGTTAGAACCAAATACAACGCCGATATTAGATTTTTGAACAATATTTTTTGCTTCATTTAATTCATTATACCAGCCTGTGGTGCCAATTACGCAGTTTTTGCCCAATGTTGCGAGTATTTTTAAATTTGTAAAAACATGTTCGGGATGAGAGAAATCAATAGCAACATCAAAATCATATATACCATCTGAAGAAATTTTGTTATCAATTTCAAAAATATGAGTAATTTTGAATTGAGAAGGTGAGCTATCGGCTAATCTTTTGATTTCCTTGCCCATTGTACCAAAACCTATAAGAGCGATCTTGATTATCTCTGCCATACATTAATCAAACATATTAAATTTTATATATTTTTATTAATATGTTTTTAATACGTTAATTAAATATTAAAATTTTATATCAATTCATACAATCATTTTTAATTCAAAACAAATGGGCTAATAAACCGTTAAAAAAGTTTGTATTTTTAACAGATATTTTATCGAAATGAAAAAATTTATAGTGAAATATTTGTTTTTGCTTATTTTAATTTCATCAAATTTATTATCGCAAAATTTTACTGCAACAGTTGACAGAAATCAGATTTCAGTTGGTGAAACATTTCAGGTTAGTTTTTCGTTATCAAACGCAGAAGGTAAAGATTTTAAGGCTCCAAGCTTTAAAGGGTTTTCAGTTCTTTCCGGTCCGAACACATCACAAAGTTTTCAATGGGGGACAGGTGGCTCCAGCCGAACTGTTACTTATTCCTACATCCTAAGGGCTGATATAGAAGGGAAATTTACTATAGACCCTGCTTCCATTATAGTTGATGGTAAAAGGATAAATTCAAATAGTATTACTATCACTGTGCTTAAAGACGGACAGGGTGAGAAACAGAAAACCACTGAAGGGGGTTCGCTTGAATCACAAGCTAACGAATTGATTAAAAAAAATCTATTTATAAAACTATCTTTAAGCAAGCAAAGCGTTTATCAGGGGGAATCGCTTGTAGCAACTTATAAATTATATGTTAGTCCTACATTAGCAGGACAAATTAATATTTCTAATATTTCCTATCCAAATTTAGGAGGATTCTGGACACAGGATTTGATTGAGCTCAAAAATTTACAATATTCACGTGAAATTGTTGATGGGGTTGCTTATCAAACAGCAGAGCTAAAAAAAACTTTGCTCATTCCTCAGCAAACCGGAACATTGAAAGTTGATGATTTGAGTGTTGATTTTGTTGTTCGTCTGGCTGTTCAAGGAAAGAAAAGAAGCAGAGATCCATTTGATATATTCGATGACCCATTTTTCAGGCAAAGTTATCAGGATTTTAACTTTACAGCACGTTCAGGTTCTGGGAACATTAACGTTAAACCTTTGCCCCAAAATCAACCTCTCGAGTTTCGGGGTGGTGTTGGACAGATGCAGATGAAAGCTTGGTTGGACAAAACAACAGTAAAAGCAAATGAATCAACTACTCTAAAAGTTCAGATTTCTGGCTCGGGAAATTTGAAATTACTTGAACCTTTCAATCTAAATTTACCTAATGATCTTGATGTTTATGACCCGAAAACAGTGGACAATGTCAGCGTTTCCGCTTCTGGTATGTCGGGGAACAAAACCTTTGAATATTACCTTGTCCCCAGACATCAAGGGGAATTCAGAATCGACCCCATTGAATTTGCTTATTTTGACTTAAATAAAAAAGAATATGTTACCTTGAGATCCGAATCTTTAATCCTCAGAGCAGAGAAAGGAAACGAAACAGGTAATGTTCCGCTTATAAGCGGGGTAACCAAAGAAGATGTCAAGTATCTGGGTCAAGACATAAGACATATTAAATTGAAAGATTTCAAATTGAGACAAAAGAATGAAAATTTCTTTGGTTCGCTTGCATTTTTTGGATTAGCATTAGCTCCAATGCTTTTATTTGTAGCTTTTATTTTAATTCAAAAGAGAAATGAAAAATTAAAAGGAAATATCGCTTTGCTCAAAACGAGAAAAGCTATGTCGCTTGCCAGAAAGAGACTATCTTTAGCAAAAAAATTATTAAACAAGAATCTCGAGGAAGAATTTTTTGAAGAGATTTCAAGAGCTTTATGGGGTTATTTGAGCGACAGGCTTTCGATTCCTATAGCAGATTTAACAAGAGATTCAGCATCAAAGATTTTATCTGAGAGGAACGCCAATCAGGAGGTTATTGATAAAATTCTTAATACTATCGAATATTGTGAATTTGCCCGGTTTGCTCCATCAAATGAGAAATTTTCACTTGCTGATGTATATAAAAATGCCGAAGAGTCTATTGTCGAACTGGAAGGAAAACTGAGATGAAGAATCTGATTTTTATCATATTTATGCTTATTTTATTCATAAATAGTGTTAATGCCAAGGATTATAATGAGATTTTTAACAAGGCAAATGATTTTTACACAAAAGGCGAATACACAAAAGCCATTGAACTTTACGAAAGTATCCTGAAAGATAGATATGAGTCATCAGAAATATACTTTAATATTGCTAATGCGTATTACAAGATGAAAAAAATACCCGAATCAATACTATATTACGAGAGAGCAAGAAAAATAGCCCCGGAAGATGAGGACATAAATTTCAATCTTAAAATTGCGAATCTCAGAATAGTTGACAAGTTCGAATCTGTCCCGAAATTTTTTATAACTGAATGGTGGGAAAGCATCAGGGATTTGTATTCTTCAGAAGGCTGGGCAAAAATTTTTATTATTTTCCTGTGGATTACTTTTCTTTCCTTGATTGGTTTTACGATTTCATGGAACTCTTTGATTAAAAGATTGTTCTTTTTTATAGCTCTGGCAACTATCATAATATCATTGTCTTCAGCATTCTTTGCCGTTCAAAAGCAAAATAATGAGAAATATCAGCAAACCGCCATAATCTTTAGTCCAAGAGTTGATGTGAGAAGTTCCCCTGACGAAAAAGGTACAATACTTTTCATACTTCACGAGGGTACTAAAGTCGAAGTTCTTGATTCAGTTGGAGAATGGTCAAAAATCAGAATTCCCCGTGGTGATGTTGGCTGGATTGACAAGAATTCATTTGAAATAGTATAATCTAATTTGAGTTTAAACTGATTTTTCTTATTCTTTCAATTCTTTGCAGAACTGTCGGATGTGAGTAGTTAAGAAAAACATAAAATGGATGCGGGGTTAGGTTCGAAAGATTAGTTTCCGAGAGATTCTTTAGTGTTTTTATCATTGATTCTTTATCTTGAGTTGTTTTGACAGCAAATTCATCGGCTTCGTATTCATTCTTTCTGGATAAAAGATTCAGACCTATTGATAGCAGAGATTCAACAGGCGAATAAAGCATACCAAAGAATAATAATCCTGCATAAATCGGTTGATTTTGCATAAAAAAAGCATCGTAGAGTTCCTTCTGACCCAAAAATAATGATAGTAGGAAGAAAAGTAAACCTGTATGAACAAAGCCTATGGCAGTTCCGATGAGAATATGCTTTTTCTTGAAATGTCCAACTTCGTGAGCGATGATTGAGACAATCTCTGCTATGGTGTGCTTTTCCATAAGGGTATCGAAAAGGGCAATTCGCTTGTTTTTACCGAAACCAGTGAAAAAAGCATTACCCTTTGTGCTCCTTCGCGATCCGTCCATAATAAAAACATTTTTTAGCGGAAATTTCACTTTTTCGGCATATTGCATAATTGCATTGCGTAAATCACTATCTTCCAAAGGCTTAAACTTGTTAAATATAGGCATAATATAAGTCGGGGCAATATATTGGACAATAAGGGAAAAAACGGTAACTGCGCCCCAGCCATAAAGCCATGCATATTCTCCGGCTGAATCAATGATATAAAGGATGAGTGCTAATAATGGTGCCCCAAGAATAAGGCTTAAAAAAAAGGATTTTATTAAATCTAGTACAAATGTTTTGGGGGAAGTCTTATTGAATCCGAATTTTTCCTCTATGACAAAAGTTGAATATAACGAAAAAGGGAGTGAGAGAATCGAACCAGCAAAAGCCAAAACACCTATGTATAATAAACCCCTTGTTATTAAATTGTCTGAATATTGGCTTATTAATAAATCGAGGTAGTTAAATCCACCGGAGAACCAGAAAAATAGCATCGCAATTAACGAAAGTGTTGATGTAATAAATCCGAATTTAGTCCTGACTTTAGTATATTCCTGCGATTTTAAATATCTTTCGGGGGAATAAACATCCTTGAATTCATCAGGAAGCGGCTCTCCTAATTTTTTTAAATTGAGGTAATCAGCAATTAAATCAAGAATAAACCCAATCAATAGGGTAACCAATATGATATAGAAGTAAATATTCATAATCTTAACAAATAAAAGAAGTCAAAATATAATATTTTTAGAAAGTTAAAATCGTTATTAAGGGTTTTTCATTTTAAATTTGAATATATGTGTCAATTTATAAAAAATTAGATTTTTCAGAAACCTAATTATTTGTGGTAGTACAATTTTTAGAAAGAGCATTTTTCCGATGTTTGGAGTTCCTTTAGAGTTCTTGTTTATTTTTCTAAAAAATATATTTGTTTTTCATGATATTATTATTACTTTTGAAAAATTACTATTATAATTTATTTAGGAGGAGCATACAAGTAAAAAAATAGTTATTATCAATTACACAATCTATCATCATTTCACTTTATTTTAAAATGACTTAGACATAATAAATAGATTCAATACAATTATATTAAAAAAGTGAAGATAACAATCCCGCGGTCAGTTATTGATATAATAAGGTTTTTCATTATTTAAAGATGAGATTTGGCTAAAGCCATTATCCTTCTTTGGAATATCCACCCACGAGCTAAAGCTCGTGGCAAATAAAATGAATAGCCACAACTTTTAAGTCGTGGAAAAGATTTGAGTTTAATATGAGTTATTTGATGATATGATTAAGGTAGTTCAGCACAATTTATGAGGCTGTTCGAATTAGTAGAATACTCGTATAAAAAGGAATGTATTTTGTTTCAGAGTGTATCTGCAATTGCGGTCCCGAGAGGACTCGAACCTCCGACACCCAGTTTAGGAAACTGGTGTTCTATCCAGCTGAACTACGGAACCGTCATTATTAATTGATTGTATCATTGCCCTGAAGCATTATTCTGCTTCCGAAGGGGTTTATGCCCGGTTGGATATTAAATATACTATTTGCTACGAAATGTTTTATGTATTCAGAATTTAGCTGTCTTGTGCCCATAAATACAGCTTTTTCGATTAGTGTTTCAATATGTTCGTTTGTCAATAGCCCAAGAGAATTCAATTGAATAATTTCGCCCCAAGCTTCATTTGTGAACAGATCTCTTTCTGCTTCGTGAAGTAATCTGAATGAATTTGGGTCTGAGGTATTTTCAACATTCAGGTATTTTTCGGAAAATTCCATTCTATCAATAAGCCAGCTAAGAGCTGTTGATATTTCAGCATTAGTATAACCCAAGCTATGAAGCTCTTCGATATCAATATCGCCAATTGTTCGGTTGTTTTTTAATTCCGAAATGACATATACAATTATTTCAATTATTCTTTCGTACATCGAATTTTACCCGTTCCGGGCTTTTAATTTTAATAAAATTTCATCTTCAATTTTGTGCATTTCTGCTTTTTCTTTTTCCGTTGCGTCATTGTAACCGATTAAATGCAAAGTTCCGTGGATTGCTAATCTTGATAATTCATTTGTCAAAGAAACTTTGTATTCTTCAGACTGCTTTTCTGCTGTCTCGATGCTAATGTAAATTTCTCCTTCTAACTCTTCTTCATCCAATCGGAACGCTAAAACGTCTGTTTCGTAATTATGTTTCAAAAACTTTTTATTTAGTTCCTTAACGCTAATATAATCGGTCAAAATTATGTTAATATTAGCTTTTTTTACTTTAAAACTCTTTAAAGTTATATTAACAGCTCTTCCTATAAATTTTGTTCTTAAAAATTTTTTATTATGATTTTTAAAAATATTTATGTCAAAACTCAAAATTTAAGACGTTTTTAACAATTTACAAGTTTAATTTACAACATTTACAATTTAAAAATAATAATTTATTTCAAACAAACAAAAAAATAAATTTAAGGTAAAACCTTTTCAATTAATGATAACTGCATAGCAGCTAAAAGGACTGATGAATTAAGCTGTGAAATGTCTGTCTTTAATAAAGCACGCTTTATGTCTGAAAACATAGAGCAATTGGCATCCTTACTAACTATAAGGCAAGAAACCTTTTCCTGGCTTGCATTGATGAAAATCACTTCGTCTGGTTCGAACAACATATAATTTGTGCAATTATGAAGTTCGAAATAGCCGTATTGGGTTTGAACGGATATTATTGAACTTTGTTCATTGTTTTCATAATCTATATCATTATTGATTGATAAAAACAATAGTTGATTTAATTCTTTATTGAAAAGGTTTAATATATAGCTACCACCGACAAATTCGGGTTCAACTTTTAAAATTCCTGAAATTTTCTTTATGTCTTCTTGTTCAAATATCATTAAGCATTTTTAAATATTACAATAAACAATTTAAAAATAAAAAAAATAAAAATAAAGGAATTATTTAGGAGAAAAATAATTTTTATGATGTATATTGTCTAGTAGGATAATAAATTTGAATCAGGTTAAAAAAAATTGAGTTTGTCAATTTAAAAAGTTGTGTAGATTAGGTAAACTCCTCCTAAGATAACTAATATTCCGCAAATCTTTTTGACAATTTTGGTAGTTTTTGAAGTTTCAGTCCAGTTTAGATATTTTTGTACAAGGTTCATCATTGATCCAGCGACAACAATTGGGATAACATGACCGAGTGAAAATGAAACAAGCAACCCAGATGCATAAAGATAGTCAGTTGTGGCTACTTGAAAGACAATTCCCAAAACTGGTGCCATGAACGCAAAAGTGCATGGACCGAGTCCAATGCCAAAAATTAGGCCTAAAACAAAAGCTGAAACGTATCCTTTTTTTTCAGTATTATTTATTTTTGCACCATCCCATGGTAAAGTTATGACATCAAGCAGATATAAACCTACAAGGAAAAAAATTGCAGCAACTAAATAATTTCCAATTGAACCAACATCTCCCATTAGTCTTCCCATGGCAAGAGTAATACCACCGATGAGAGCAATTGTAATAAGTATGCCAATAGCAAAAACAAGAGATAACTTAAATGACTTTTTTACAGTTAATCCTTCCTGAGAACTTAAATATCCGATAATTAGTGGGATACTTGTTAAATGGCAGGGGCTAAGCAATATGCTCAGCACCCCCCACGAAAATGATGAAATGAGTGCTAACCACAAATTTTGATATAATAGTTCACTAAGGAAATTAAAAATTGATTCAATCATAAATTATTTTAGCTCTTAGGTTTTAATCCTTTGGATTGTAAAAATTTATCTATGTCTTCTTCAGGATAGAAACCTTCGTGACGGTGAATCTCCTCCCCCTTCTCATTTAGAAAAACCTGAGTTGGTATCAACCTGATTTTATATTTTTTTGCTTTATCTTTGTGTTCAGATTTCCATACATCGTAAAATATGATTTTTATTTGAGAGCCATATTTTTCTTCGATGGCTTTCATAACAGGTTGCATTTTTTTGCAAGGGATACATTTGTCAGATCCAAGTTCAATAAATGTAATTTTTGCTTTTTCTTCTCCGTATATATTCAGATTTAGGTAGCAGAAAAGCAGTATTGTCAAGATAAAGGATATACTTTTCATGTCAGGTGTTCTCCTTAATCCAGGCAACAATTTGATTTTCCGAAGGGATAGTGCCAAAACTGACAACCTTTTCATTAATAACCAAGCCGGGCGTCATCATTACCCCATATCCCATAATTTGTTTTAGGTCAGTTACTTTTGTTATTTCGGCGTTAATAGCCTCTTTTTCAACAATGCTTCTGACTTTGTTTTCAAGTGCCTGACATTTAGCACATCCAGTTCCGAGAATTTTGATATTCATGTCGTCTCCTTTTATTTTTCGTTTATAAAAAGATTTATTTCTTCAGTAAGATACTTTTCGAATTTGTTAAAATCATAATAATAATCCCAAATTTTATCAAGATTTTTCCACTTTACTTCTTTCCCATCTTCCTTTTTACAAAGAATTAATGATTGGGTATCAATTTTGTAATACTGCTGATAGTGTTCATTTTCTTCTTCGAGAAAATCTATTGATTTGAATTTTATCAAACCATTATCTATTTCATTATGATACTTTGTCTTTAAAATATTGCCAGTATATTCTTCAATGGTTAAACAAGCATGGCAACGGATGGTTGCGTGAAAATAAAGAACTTCAATTTTTGTTTCCTTTGAATAAGAGAATTGGACAAGAAAAACAAATAAAATCAAATTAAGAAACATTTTTTTCATAATTTCCCTTTAAGTTAAACCAAATAAAAAACCAACAATTGTAGAAAATATTATGACTAATAAAACATAAACTATTGTTTTCTTTGTTCCAATAACACTTCTTATAACTAACATAGACGGTAGAGACAGAGCCGGACCGGCGAGAAGTAGAGCCAGTGCCGGACCTTTTCCCATACCTGCACCCATCAAACCCTGAATGATTGGAATTTCTGTCAGTGTTGCAAAATACATAAAGGCTCCGACAACAGAACTTATTAAATTAGCTAACAAAGAATTGCCCCCAACTGAGTCGTTAATCCATACAGATGGGATAATTCCTTCGTGACCAGGTCTTCCTAACATAAAACCAGCGAATAAAACACCTGCAAATAATAGTGGGGTTATCTGCTTGGCAAAAGTCCATGTTGATTCAAACCAATGCTTCAATTCATCGTTGCCAGTCATTGTGATATATGTTAAGCCTAGAATACCTATACCGAAAGGGATACTCGGATTTTGAAAAAAGATTGATGAAATATATACAATTACAGCACTAATTAAAATTTTCAACCAGCTTGCTTTATACCATATTATCAAAATAACAGAAAATATTAGAGCTAAAAAAATTGTTATATACCATTTTAAACTGAATATAATGAACCAAAATCCTTCGTTAACATCTGGTTTAGCCCAATTAGAGAAAATTAAAATTCCAATCAATAAAGCAAAAAAGATAATTGTTTTCCATAATGGACGTTGTCCATCGGAGTCGGGAATGCTGATAGCAGATTCCATTTTTGCTGACTCCTCTTTTCTGTAGATATAAGCCATTATCAAACCTATTACTATAGCAAAAACAATTGCACCTATTGCCCTTGCCAAAGCAATATCCACACCAAGAACTTTTCCGGATAATATTATAGCAAGAACATTAATGGCAGGACCACTATAAAGGAAAGCTATTGCAGGACCTAAACCAGCCCCCATAAGATAAATGCCCGAAAAAAGAGGTAAAACTGTGCAGGAACACACTGCCAGAATACTTCCCGAAACTGAACCGACTCCATAAGCTAATGTTTTATTTGAATTTGGACCGAGATATTTCATGACTGAAGTCTGACTGACAAAAATTCCAATAGCTCCAGCAATGAAAAAGGCAGGCAATAAGCATAAAATTACGTGTTCCTGTGCATACCATTTCATTAATTCCAAAGCTTCGAAAATAGCTCCATCAAATCTTTGGTTGCCAATAGGAAGATTATAGAATAATATAAAGGCTCCAGCCAGATATATAAATATTTTTATTTCTTTTTTCCAATCCATCAAACTATGCTCTAATGTTGTTCATTTTGATAATCATCGAAATATTTAATTGCTACAAATTGTATATCTATTCACATCTATAATTTTATTTAGGTCTTCCAAAACAATTGAATCGTCTTTTAAATATAACTCTGTTGCAGCTATAAGTTGATTAATTAATGGATTTTTGCTGAGTTTGTTAATTTTATAATTGACCCATTTACCATCTTTTTCGTCAGTAATAAAGCCCGCTTCCTTCAAGATTGAAAGGTGTTTAGACACTGTTGAAACTGAGATTCTCAGGACTGCCTGTAGCTCACAAACGCAAAGAGATTTCTTCGAGAGTAAGATTAAAATTCTTATTCTATTTTTATCTGACAAAGCAGAATATATTTTAGTCAATTCGTCCATATTTTTCTACTAATCATTTCGATGATTGACGAAATTATGAAAAATATTATTATAATGCAAGGTAATTTTTAATAATTCATCTGGAATTGCAAAAAAGGAATGGATGCATTTCTATCATTTTTGATTAAAAGAGGATACGTGAAAGCAAGTGGGTTAAACTGAAGCTTGATAGAGCTCATGGATGCCTTTGGTGACTTTCCTTTAAAACTGAAATATAAGGCTGAAAATCCAGCAATACCACCTGCAGTAGCGAAAAGGGGTATAGAATTCCTATTATCACTGGGTGTAAGCATCACACCTATTCCTGCTCCCATCAGTGCCCCACCAAGAGTTCCCAGCATAATATAATCCCCGTGGGATGATTCAAAATCAACATTTGAAGTAATATAATCACCCAACCATAGTCCGAGGCAGGCACCGATTGTTCCAGCAATAGAATATGGCTTTGAATCCGATGATTCTGTCAATGCAATTATACTGATTGGAAGAGCAGCTCCAAGTAAACCAGAGGCTGTCAATACAGTAGCATCTCCTTCTGAATAGCTTTGTTTTTTTGTCAGAAAATCACCTGCCAAATAACCGAGACCTGTTGTTGCAAGTGTAACTCCTGACCAAAATCCGGGGGTATCATACATATTGAATATATCAGATAGGGCAAAGCCAGCCAAGGTTCCAAAAATGGAAGTGCTAATCATCGTTGAAGCTTTGCCTGATGAAAAATTTTGATTCTTCGAAATTGAATAGTTAACTATCATTTCTGATATGCTTGAGAGAAGAACAGTACCAATTATAGCATTAGAGGGTGCATTTGATATACCACCATTAACTAAATCAAAAAGCAAAAAGCCATGAACAATACCTGCAAAACCTCCGTAAGCTGTATAGTTTCCTACAGCTTTTGGAATATTGGAGTTCATTGTCAAATAATAGGGTAAAGCAAATGAAGCTCCGGCTGTAAGAAGATATAAACCTGTAAATAAAGTTTCATCATCTTCTTCAAATGTTGTGGGTAAAGCCCAACCCCAAAAACCCAATCCAAGAATTGTAGATGAAACAATCAGGGGAAGTCTTCCAGATTGATCAAGAGGTTGAATAGTTTCTATCGAAGCTAACCTGTTACTGAAATCAAGCCTGAAGGAATCAAGTTGAGACTGGTTGAAATTAATTCTTTTTCTCATCATTAAGTCATTACTTTTGTAATTTACTTCAAGAAAGAAATTTGAATCATCTATTTTGAAAAGCCGGGCTTCCTGAAAATTTTCAAATTCTTTGAGAATTCCGAGTTTTGCAGATAATTCTGAAGTGATAACAAAAATTTTGCCTGATGTATCTGCCGAAATATTGATTTCCTGCGAATAAGTATTAATTCCACTTATTATAAATAATAAGAAATATAAAATTTTTTTATTCATTTTTTTTTAATAAATAATATTTATAATTTAGGGAAAAATAATGAGATAAAAAAAATTAAAAAGGTTGAAGTATTATGAATAAAAGAATTTATATTATTGTCTCTATTATTATACTGATAGCCATTATTATCCTGCTTTTGCTAAAATATTGCGACCAAAAAGAAATTAACGGAGGTACTCCAATTGTTGAAATCATAGAACCATTCAAAACTCAACTAAAACCTGAATTTAATGTAAATTTATCACCAGATGATGTAAGACCTGGTCTAATTCAGGGGACAATTTTTATAGTGCCAAATGATTTAGATTCCATTAAATCATTAAACCCTGATGATTTTGTAATTTGTATCTTTCTTGAAGATTCTTGTATATTCAAACCAGCTAATAATGATTTCGAAATACAAAGTATTTCAGAAAAAAAAGATAAGATAGCAACATCATTAGTCCTTGATTATAGTGGATCTATGTTTACTCCCTATCAATTTCAAGACTATTCAAGCGGAGCAGTAAACAGTATTATCCCGATAAATGAGCTTATATCTGCTGTCCAGAATTTTTTTAGTTATTATCAGCATAAGGACATTGCTGAGATAATAAAATTTGGAAGTACTTTTGATCAAAGTTCGGGTTTCACAGATGATAAATCTTATTTGATCAATTTTATACTTAACAATAACGATAACAGAGGCTCAACAGCTCTCTATAACTCAGTGTATTATGCAATTGATAATTTAAAGACAATAAATCAGGATGAATACATTAGAGCTGTAATTGCTTTTGCAGATGGGCAAAATAATGTTCTCGGTAAGACTGACGAGGATGTGATTAATCTTGCCAATGAGAATAAAATACCTGTCTTTTCAGTTTGTTTTGAATCTACTGAGGGAGATTGCAATGCTTTAGAAAATATTTCATCCCTAACTGGAGGAATTAATTTAATATCACCTGACCCTTTATCTTTGATGGATTTATACAACAGGATCAATTATTCCATTAGAAATTCATATTATATCAAATTTACCTACCCTGTTGATATATTTCAAAAATATAAAGGAAGAGCAAAAATAAAACTGAGAATTGTAAAGGACAAAATAGCTGTCGCTGAATATATAAGATATTTATAAATTACTGACTATTCTGAAATTTATTATTGAAAGCAATCAGATAAAAGTTAGTTTCCTTGTTGTGCAGCTTTAATTCAAAGCTCCAGTCATCGAGCTTTTGTTTTTTTAATGCAGGGAAAGAATCCTTAATCCATTTGGTAATTAATTCATTAGAATTAATATAGTATTCGGGAGGGTTTATATAAACAAGTGAAGTCATTGCTCTATATCCTCTTCTATAAGCCAGATCGAGCAATTCACCTTTCTTGTAGTATTCAAATGCTTCGCTATCAAGATTTAGACCTGTTCCGCTGAGAGCTGGTAAATTCAAGGAAAATGATATAATTCCATCATCAAACTCGATAATCCCCTTGCCATCATAAACATTTGCGATTTGGTTTTCGATAGCATCTCTATTTTTCCAGAACTCATAATATACATTTTCTTTGAATCTGTATTTCTCCATATAAGAATTAGCAAAGACAAAAGAAACAATCAAAAGAATTGAGGAAAATATAATCTGAGTTTTCTTTTCCGGTTGAATATTATTTACAAAGTCCATTATCAAAATATTTGTAATCAAAATACTCAGAGCAAAATACCAGTGTCCCTGATCCCAAAAATTTACAAAGAATAAATTATAAATTGCTTTAATAAGAACATAAATTGATAATGGAACTAAAAAATTCAAGTTTCTGTTATCATAAAACCTGGTTTTCAATAAAAATATTATGGCTACAAATAAAGGGAAATAAAGCAGGATTATTCTCCAGACAGCATGCTCACCAAAAAAATTATCTTTAATCCAGATTGAAAAAAAAGATGAAAAAGTATAAATGAGATTATCAAAGGAGAAATTGGACTTCATTAACCCGGAAACAGGTAAGAAAAAATCTGAATAGGATTTGTTGTTAATGAGATAAACAACAATTGATATAGCGGGAATAGTTAAAATTAAAAAAGAATTTTTTAATCTATCTTTTTGCTCTGAATTAATAAGAATGAATATTGCAAAGGCTAAAAGCAAAAAAAAGTCATCCAGTCTTGCAAAGCCAAGAAAAGCAAGTAATAATGAGAGAATTATCAAATTTTTTTGTTTTAGAAAATCTGATGACTTAATTGAGGATAGAAAAAAGAAAAGAAATCCAAAAATAAAAACTGAAAGAGGTGTTTCCATTCCATTCATAAATGACCATGGTGAGCCATAGGGAAATAAAATAAACGAGAAAAAAACGAATAGAAATCCCGGAATTATTGTTGTTATTGAAAAAGCCAAAGAATCGTATAACTTAAAGATGGCAAGGGCTATAAAAATAAATCCAGAAGTAACCAGAAAAACCGATAAAAAAAATACAAAATTGATTCGTGCTATAGGGTCTTCAATTTGGGAAAAAGTAACATTAAGAATATTTTGCCATAAAGGATGAAAGCCGTTTGTTGGATGATTACCATCAAAAGAACTAAAACCGGCTTTTTGATATTTATCAGCAACATTAAGGTAATAGAAAGCATCTGCAGCAAAATAATCAAAAGCCGCTTTAATATTATTCTGTTTGTAATTTCTCAAAGGGGGGTAAATACAAAAAAATGCAGTAAGGAAAATAATAAATATAGGTTTTAAAGCTACTTTCATCATAAATTTACCATAAAAATCAATTACAATTTACTTAAATCAATCAAATTGAGGTTAAAAAAAAGAAAAAATTTATTATATTTAAAACCGAGTAAATGTCCTTATAAGTTTCAAAAAATTGGAAAAAAATGACACAAAGAGAACAGTGGGGAACACGCATAGGACTTATATTGGCAATGGCAGGGAATGCTGTTGGTCTTGGAAACTTTATCAGGTTTCCTGTTCAGGCGGCACAAAACGGTGGAGGAGCCTTTATGATTCCTTACTTTATTGCCTTCATACTTCTTGCTATTCCGTTGATGTGGGTGGAATGGGCAATTGGAAGGAATGGTGGTAAATATTTTCATGGCAGTCTTCCGGGAATGTTCGATGTAATGTGGCGAAATCCAATAGCCAAATACTTAGGAGTTATTGGATTATTTATTTCAACAATAATTATGATATATTATTGCTACATTGAATCCTGGACTCTCGGTTTCAGCTTTTTTTCATTAACGAAAATGTATTTCGGCGAGACCACATTCGAATCAATGGGTAGTTTTCTAAGGAGCTATCAGGGAGCTGGAGAAGGTTTCTTTTCGAATATCTGGACAGCTTATATTTTTCTGTTAATTACTTTAGCAATAAACTTTTATGTTTTGAAGCGGGGACTTTCCAAAGGTATTGAGCTTCTTGCAAAAATAGCTTTACCAGCATTATTTGTGTTCGGTATAATATTAGCAATAAGAGTATTATTTATAGGCACACCTGACCCCGTAAATAAGCCTGACTGGAATGTCGAGAATGGTTTTGCATTCATCTGGAATCCAAATTTTGCCGCATTAAGCGATTCAAAAATCTGGCTCGCGGCGGCAGGACAGGTTTTCTTTACTTTAAGCGTTGGTATGGGAACACTTCAGGCTTATGCAAGTTACCTGAAAGCAAAAAGTGATATAGCACTTTCTGGTCTTGCAACTGCTTCACTCAATGAATTTGCCGAAGTTATTATTGGCGGTTCAATAGCTATTCCAGTTGCAGTCGCTTTTTTTGGGCTTACCACTACAACAGAAATAGCACAAGGTGGTGCTTTTAATCTCGGATTTGTCTCAATGCCCATTATTTTTCAGAAAATCCCATTTGGTGAATTCTTCGGTTTCATCTGGTTTTTTTTATTATTTATTGCTGGTATTACTTCCTCAGTTGCAATGGTGCAACCTTTGATTTCTTTCCTCAAAGAACAGTTCAAGATATCTCATAATCGAGCTACAACAATAATCGGCATTTTCATATTTATTTCAACTCATTTTGTGGTATTTTTCTTTAAATTCGGATTTCTCGATGAGCTTGATTATTGGGCTGGGACATTCGGACTTGTTGTGGTTGCTTTGATCGAGGTTATAATTTTTGCCTGGATCTGGGGTATTGACAAGGGTTGGGCAGAAATAAACCGGGGAGCCGATATCAAGATTCCAAAAATCTTTTACTATATAATTAAATATGTAACACCAGTTTATTTATTATTTATTTTAATAAACTGGACGATTCAGGAAGCCATACCTACATTTCTTATGACAAAAGCTAATCCAGAGCATATTCCCTATCTGTGGGGAGCGAGAATTTTTATGTTGGTTATTTTTACTGGTTTGTGTTTTTTGGTTTATTTTGGTTGGAAGCGAAACAAACCACAATATAATGGTATTATTAAGGAGTGATTATGAACGGATTACAAATTGAGGGAATAATATTTATGATTATTGCATGGACAATAGTTGGTTCATTAACTTTTTATTGTCTGTTCAAAGTTCTGACAACGAAGAAAAGCGAGGAATAACAATATAGCTTTTTCTTTTTTCCCGATATTGATAATAATGTTTTTTAAAATAAATTTAGGAATAGAATCATGAAAATTGACAAGATATTAAATTACTTCTCTTTGTTTTTTCTGATTTTATTGATTTATTCCTGTTCAGAAAAAGAGAATCCAGTAAATCAAAATGAGGCTCCGGTTCTGAATGCAATCATTCCAAACAAAGGAATTATAGGACAGGCAATAACTTTAGAGGGTAAAAATTTTGGTGATGCCCGTGGAAATAGTTTTGTTGATTTCAATGGTTCAAAACCCGGCTTTATGGATTACATTTCCTGGTCTGCAACAACAATTAAACTTTATGTTCCTATGGGAGCAACCTCGGGAAAAGTATATGTTAATGTTAATGGGAAAATCAGCAACTCGCTTGATTTTGAGATTATAGATCCCTCTGCCGATGCACCGTTTATTGATTCAATTGATGTTAAAGAAGCTGAAATTGGTAGTTCGATTGTTATATTTGGTAGAAATTTTCTTAATTCACGTGGTAATAGCTATGTGGAATTTAACGGCGTTAAAGCTTTTAATTATTTTGAATGGGCAGATAACAGGATTGTTGTTAAGGTTCCTAACGGAGCAACAACAGGAAAAGTTGTTGTTTGGGTGGAAGGTAAATCAAGCAATGGAGTTGATTTGATAATTGGAATTAATCCCCCGTTGATAGAAAACTTGAATACATCAAGTGCAAATATCGGAGATGTTATAACAATTACAGGGAAGAATTTCCGAACCACTCAGGATACATCATACGTAGAATTTAACGGAGTTAAAGCAACAGAATATTCCCAATGGTCTGATAATCAAATTAAGGCTAAAGTTCCACCGGGAGCCACAACTGGAAAAGTTTATGTTGTGGTTGGCAAACGAAAGAGTAATGGAGTTGACATTGTTATTAAACAAGCAGAAGAACCTCCTTATATAGATCTTGTTGATAACACACAGCCCAGAATTGGAGATCAAATCACAATAACTGGAAAAAGATTTGGAAGCATTCAAGGCTCAAGTTATGTTCAGTTCAAAGATACAAAAGCCACAGAATATTTATTATGGTCTGACACGAAAATAACCCTTAAAGTTCCTGCCGGAGCAGAAACTGGAAATATGTTCGTTGTTGTAGGAACAAAACAAAGTAATTTCATCTTTATCACTATAACCCCAGTAGAAGGGGATCCTATAATAAACTATCTTGATAATTCCAAAGCCCAGATAGGGGCAGCAATTGGTATTTATGGATCTAACTTCGGCGACAAGCGAGGCAATAGCTACGTAGATTTCGGAGGTCAAAAAGCATGGGATTACCCACAATGGACTAATACAAAGATTATTGTTAAAGTGCCGGAAGGCTCACTCGTTGGTAAAACTATTAAAGTTACTGTTGTGGTTAATAATAAAATAAGTAATTCAAAAGATTTTACTGTTCAGGGGAGTTTCCAGCTATTACCACTGGCTTTGGCTCCGGCGGGGAGTTTTATCATGGGTGGGACAGACGAAAATAACCCAAAGCATAAAGTAACAATTTCAAAACCTTTTTTCATTAGTAAATTCGAGGTAAATCAACAGCAATGGAAAACGATCATGGATAATTCAAACCCAAGTCACGAATTTGAGCTTGGTGATAATAAACCGGTTAATCAGGTAACATTTCTGAGAGCTGTTGAATTCTGTAACAAATTATCTCTGACCGAAAAACTAACGCCTTGCTACACAATAAACGGCGAAGAGATTATCTGTGATTTTAATGCAAATGGCTATCGCCTGCCCACTGAAGCAGAATGGGAATATGCTGCAAGAGCGGGTAAATCAGATTTTACAGATGATGAAATTTTGGCAATGGGTTGGTTCTTCATAAACTCAAACAAGCATTCTCAAGAAGTCGGTCAGTTGAAGCCAAATGAATGGGGAATTTACGATATGTTTGGAAATGTTTATGAATGGTGCTGGGATTTTTATGCTGATGATTATTACCAATCTTCACCTGAAACAGACCCACGTGGACCCAGTCAAGTCTCTAATCATAGAGTTATTCGTGGAGGATGTTTTGAAAATGAACCTTCAAAAGGTCACCCTGCAAAAAGATATTCATTCCCATCAACCGGGGATAACTTTAATTATAATTTAGGTTTTAGAGTTGTAAGAAATAAATAAATATGAAAGAAACATCGCTAACAAGATTGACAATCAAGGATGCTGTATTTTATGCTTATCATGGTGTCAAATCAGAGGAACAGGTTCTTGGTGGCAAATATGAAGTTGATTTAGATCTTTATTATAATGCTACCGAAGCTATTATTAATGATGATGTTCATTATGCTGTGAATTATGAAGAGGCTATGGTTTGCATTGAGGATGTTATAACCGAAGAATCATATAATCTGATTGAGACAATAACAAATGAAATATTGAATCAGGTTATGGAAAAATTGCCTAATATCGAGAGAGCAACTGTAAGAGTAAGGAAAATTAATGTACCGATAAGAAATGTTGTAAGCTATATCGAAGCTGAACAAACAATTAGCAGGAAGTAGTTTTTTATCAAAGAAATAAATGAAAACTGTAATTCTATCACTCGGTTCAAATATTAGTGATAGAATAGAGTATTTAACTCAGGCTGTTAGATTGCTATTAAATTCAGGACATTTTTTCAATAACAGGTTTTCGTCAATATATGAGACCGATCCTGTTGATTTCCTCGATCAATCAAAATTTTTGAATCTTGCAATTTTTGCTGAGACCGACCTGCAGCCTTATGAATTGCTAAATCTATGTAAAAGTATCGAAGTTAAATTAGGCAGAAAAAAGAGGGCTAAATGGAATGAGCGGGAAATTGATATTGATATAATTTTTTTTAATGGCGATATAATTTATTTTGATGATTTAGTAATTCCACATCAAAGAATGCATCTTAGAAAATTTGTATTAGAACCGATTAATGAAATAGCACCAAAATATATTCATCCCATTTATAATTTATCTATAGAAGACTTATTAAAAAATTGTCCTGATGAATCGCAAGTTTTATTTTTTGATAAATTAGAACTTTGATAATTGAACTTAATAATGAAAGAAGAAATTAAAAACAAAGTTCTCGAACTAACTGATATAGTGGATATAATCGGTGAAGTCGTGGATTTAAGGAAAAGAGGAACAAATTATATAGGACTTTGTCCATTCCATCAGGAAAAAACTCCTTCTTTCACTGTTTCTCCTGATAAGTCTATTTATAAATGTTTCGGATGCGGGAAAGCAGGAAATGCACTAACATTTATGATGGATTATTATGGCTACAGCTTTCAGGAAAGCCTCAAAATTCTTGCTTCCAAAGCCGGTATCCGATTAGATGAAAGAAAATCCCAAAAGAATAGTGAGCAAACTACAAAAAGGGATTTAATACTTGAGATTCTGGAAAAAGCCAATCAGCATTATCATAATAATTTAAAAACAACTTCTGGTAAATCTGTTCTAACTTATTTTCACAACAGGGGCTATAAAGATGAAACCATAAAAGATTTTTTTCTTGGATACTCAATAAATAGCTGGGATAATATACTTAAACTACTGAAAAATCAGGGGTATGAAGAAAGTTTGATTTTCGAGTCGGGCTTACTTGTCAAAAACGAAGAGAACGGAACATATTACGATAGGTTCAGAGGCAGGGCTATGTTTCCGATTCAGGACAAATTTGGTAAGGTGATTGGTTTTGGTGCAAGAATCCTGACAGATGAAAAAGATCAACCAAAGTATATTAACACACCACAAACGTTGGTGTATGACAAAAGCAAAACACTATACGGATTATTTCAGGCAAAAAATGAAATCCGTTCCAAAAAGTATGCTATTATGGTTGAGGGGTATGCTGATGTTATTACTCTTCATCAGGCGGGTTTCAAAAATACGATATCATCAAGCGGAACAGCCCTGACCAGCGATCAGTTGGCTATATTAAAATCATATTGCAAAAAGATTTATTTTGTTTACGATGCAGATGAGGCTGGTATAAAAGCAACTGAAAGGGGGCTTGAACTCGCAATCAAAAAAGGATTTGAAATTTTTATTGTTATCTTACCAAATGGTGAAGACCCGGATAGTCTTATCAAAAAGCACGGAAGGACATTATTTGAAAAATATATTGATGATGCTATTGATTTTATCGAATTCATTATCGAATTAAAACAAAAACAATCCAACATTAACTCACCATCTGAAAAGGCTGAATTAATAAGATATCTTCTTGACCTAATCACAAAAATCCCCGATAGGTTACAGCATGATATCTACATATCCAAGATATCATCATCATTGAACCTGACCGAAAAGCAGTTAGATGCAATTTACAGCGAAAAAAATAAACTGGAATCAAAAGAAACAACAAGAGAAGTAAAAAGTACTATTAAAAAAACCGAAGCAAAAGGCGAACAAACAAAAGTATTTGACAGGGAAAATGCAGTTTTAAAAAATTTTGAAGAGGAAATTCTTCCAGAAGAAAAAATAATATTACATTTTATTTTGAAGAAACCTGAAATACTAAATGAGTTAGATAAAAAATACAAAATATTGAAAAATGGTCTGATAACTAAAACTGCTGAAAAACTATTTAGAATCTTGGTTCAGATAATTTCTGACGGGGATAATATTGCAGAAAGACTCATTGATGATGATGAAATAGAGCAAGCGGATAAAAGTTTTTTGCTGGAATTACTTTTGAAAGATGACGCATTAATAAATGAACAGGCAAGCTCAAATTGGAAAGATTATATCAAAGGAATGAAAGAGAGTGAATCTGTCAAATCTTTAACTGATGCATATCTCAATCTTGAAATAATCAGAATCGAAAAACAATTGAAAAATCTTAAAGCAAAAATTAAGGAAATAGATTTTGAAGCTCAGAAGGAAAATATTGTAATTATTGATAAATTGTTAAAGAGAAAAGCGCAGATTTTAAAAATTTTTGATTCGAATTCTATTGGAAAAAAATAACAATAAGTTTCCTGCTTTTTTGGGGAAAGGGATAACAGAATTTACCAGCAAGAAAGCTTTGCTGGGGGCATTTCTTTTTGCGGTAGCTCTCTGGTTTTATACTAATTTAAATCAGGAATTTTATACCACAATCAGAATACCATTAAAAATAATCACTTCAGATAATTGGTCAATTGAATTTACCGGTAAAGAAAGGTTCCTGAATGAAGTGCCCATTGAAGTCAAAGGAAACGGCTGGCAGCTTTTTAACCTTCTTTTTATCAATCCAGCTTATGAGATAGTGATTGACTTATCAAATAAGGATGTTGATTCTATCTACCAGATATCGAGAAATGATTTAATTGATAACGTAAAATTTTTAGGAAATGCGAGGGCAGTTTCAACCAATTCACCTCCTATCACAGTTAGATTAGGTAGAATTGGAATAAGTTCGGTTGAAGTAAAGCCAAGAGTTAGAATTATTCCAAAGGAAGGATTTCTCTTGCTTGGTAATATAAGAGTTAATCCTGATATTATCAATATCAAAGGTAATGAAAAAATTATTAAGCAGATTCCATATTGGTCCACTGAAAGTAAAGTTTTTACCGATGTTGATGAGCCATTCGTATTTGAAGTTCCTTTGAAAGATACTTTATCGAACATTATCACCCTGTCCCAGAAGGATGTGAAAGTGAGCGGTGAAGTTCAACAAATTGCAGAAATGATATTCTACGATATTCCAATAAGAACTAAAGGAAGAGACTTAGGTGATAATCATATTTTGATTCCGAATAAGTTCAAGGTAACTATAAGAAGTGGAATTGATATGATTACAAAAATTAATCCACAAGATATTAATTTAAACCTTGATTATTATCAGATTTTGAATGATGATACTGGAGTATTAGTTCCGGAGATAATAGTTCCGGAGAATTATAAAGTATTATCAATCGAACCAAAGTATGTTTATCATTATGTCAGATAAAAAAAAATCAATTAAAATCAAGCAATTAGTAATATTAAATTTTGAAATGCTGATATTTTTTATAATATTTGTCATTGCTAAAAAAAATTTTTACAACTTTATTAATTAATTTGGAGAATTAGTGGACTTATTTGAAAAGTGTTATAGTTTTGTTAGAGCTGATGAAGTAAAAGCAATGGGTTTATACCCATATTTCAGAGCAATTGAGGAAAACGAAGGACCTGAAGTCAGGATTGAGGGTCGAAAATTTATTATGGCTGGGTCCAACAATTATCTGGGATTGACAGCACATCCCAGAGTTAAAGAAGCCTCAATGAACGCAATAAAAAAATATGGAACCGGTTGTTCTGGTTCGAGATATTTAACAGGTACTGTTGACCTGCATATTGAGTTAGAGCATAAAATTGCAGAATTCCTTGGCTTTGAGTCAGTGTTACTATTCAGTACAGGTTATCAAACCGCAATTGGAGTAATTTCGACACTTGTTTCTAAAGGTGATTATATTATTCTGGACAAAGAAAATCATGCGTGTATAGTAAACGGAGCAATGATGGCAAAAGGTGGATTTGCGGAATTTGTACGCTATAAGCATAATGATATGGACGACCTTGAAAAGACACTTTCCAGAATTCCTGAGTCTGCCGGGAAATTTATAGTTACCGATGGTGTTTTCTCGGTAACGGGAGAAATTGTAGATCTACCGAAACTAATCGGTGTTGCCAAAAAATACGGTGCACGAATTCTTGTAGATGATGCTCATGCCGTTGGAGTCATAGGTAAAGGCGGAAGAGGTACCCCATCTCATTACGGTATGGAAGCAGAAACCGATTTAGTGATGGGAACGTTTTCAAAAACTTTTTCCTCATTGGGTGGATTTGTTGCGGGTCCTGAACGAGTAACTAACTATCTAAAGCATCATTCACCGGCTATTATTTTCAGTGCAAGTCCAACTCCTGCTTCCTGTGCGGCAGCTCTTGTTTCACTTGAAATTCTGATTGAAGAGCCATGGAGAGTGGATAAGCTTATTTCCAACTCAAATAAAATGAGAAAGGGTTTTAAAGAATTAGGATTTACCATTGTGGAGCACGAAACAGCTATTGTGCCGGTGATTGTTGGAGATGTGGACAAGGCTTTTCTTCTATGGCGAAAGCTTTTTGATCTCGGGGTATTCGTTAATGCTTTCATTCCGCCGGGCGTTCCGCCAAATATGAGCATGATGCGAACAAGTTATATGGCTACTCACGAAGATGTTCATCTGGAACAGATTCTTTATGCTTTCAAAATTGCAGGTAAAGATTTAGGACTAATTTAATTTGAAAAAATATTTTTTAATTTTTTTTAATTTTTTTGTAACATTCGTTACTTTTGTTTGTTAATATATATACCTGATTGAAAAAAATCAGGTAAAAATGTTTAAATACTATATTTTGTTAAGAAAATTATATATATTTGACGATACTCAACTATGAAAATTCAATTAATTTTATTTAACTATTGGAGGAATTTATGAAAAACAATTTACGAATAATCCTCTTTCTGTTTTTGCTCATTAGCCTTATAGTACCAAAGAGTGCTTTTGGTGAAGTAAATGAGGAAGATATCAAAAGCAGCCTGCCAAAGATGTTAGGAGCAAATAACGTAGGTAAGGAGTTCTGGTTTACAATACCACCTTGCTTTGAGGATGAAAGCTATGGATTTTCGAACTTTGTAAAGATATTTGTTACTTCACCGGTCAAAACCCTTGTTACAGTGGAAGTTCCCGGTAAAGGTTTTCTCAGGTCAAGGATGACAATTCCTAATGATGTTATAGAATTCAATATAACACCTGTAATCGGGCAGGCATATACCAAAGCAGGAAGAGACCCAAATGTTCCGGAACAAGTTTATGCTGGTTCTGGTATTCATGTTTATGCAAACGACCCGATGGTTGTTTATTGCGTTGTCAGATACAGATACACAAGTGACGGATTTCTTGCAATACCGGTTTCATCACTTGGCAAGGAATACATTGTAGCCGGACATAAGGTTGATGCTATGTTTCGAGCAGTATGGAACTACAAACTTCCTAACACATGCGGAATTGTTGCTGCTTATGATGACACCAAAGTCAGATTTACTCTGGGTGGTAATTCTGTAACAAGAACAGCAGGTGGAATGAGGCCGGGACAGACAAAGGAAGCAATCCTGATGAAAGGTGATGTCTGGATGTTTTCAACTGATGCTGATGAAGCCGAATTAACAGGAAGTAAGGTTGTTGCAAACAAGCCAGTTGCACTTGTTACTGGTAATCAATGTAATAATATTCCAACAGGAAATCAATGGTGTGATTACACTGTTGAAATGGACATTCCAACATTTACATGGGGAACTGATTATCATGTTCCAAAAGTTCCAAAAAGAAAGCATTCTTCTCCAATAAAAATATTTGCCAAAGAACCAAATACCCGTATATACAAGGACGGTAACCAGATAGGATTTCTTCCCGATGCAGGAGGTATTGAAGGAAGAGCTTTTCTTGATATGAGAATGGTTCCACTCGGACAAACTCCTCGTTCAGTTGTTATTTCCGGTGATAAACCAATTGGGGTAACACTCTATAATACAGGCGTTCAGGAAGATGGTTATCCACATCCAAATAGTGACCCATTTGTAATGGTTATGACTCCATTGCAACAGTATCAGAAAGAAATCACATTCTGCACCCCGGGTATCATGGGCGGAGATGCCTTCCCAGAAAATTATATTAATTTGGTTTATGAAACCGACTCTCTCGGGATGATGCCTATTGATATGGAATTCGCACAGGTTCAGGGCGGGCAGTTTGTTTGGAGACCATTGAGATCAAGATTCCCGGGCATTGACGAGCTTTTCAATTATGATGTTGAAGGAAGAAAATATGCTCTCAAAACAATCACTCTTCCCGGTGATGGTGTTTATAAAATAAGAGCAAAAAGACCGTTTGCTGCTTATTCTTTCGGTTATTCAAGCTATGATTCCTATGGATTTCCGACAAGTGCGGCACTCGCAGACCTTGAAAAACCAGACACAGTTCCACCAAACCCAAAGTGGATTGTTGAATGCGATGGAACAGTCAAAGGTGCCACAGTTACCGATATGCCCGATGATGCAAAGATTAGATCTAATCTTTCTATGATTGTTCTGGATGCTGCCGAAAGTTATAATTATATCCTTGATTATGATGAATTCATTCCCGGTGAAACAAGAACAACTAACTGGTCATTGAAAGTTGTTGACCCTGAACAGGATGCCAAAGCAGTCATCGTATTTTCTGACCGAAGAGGAAATGATACAAGCATAACAGTTCTATATAAAGCTATCAAACTTGCAATTAAACCAAATAAAGTTAATTTGGGCACACTAAAAATTGGGGAGAAAAAGTCAGCTCAATTTCAAGCAATTAATGAATCAGAAACCTCCCCTGTCAAATTAACAAGCCTCAGATTGAAAAGTGGAAATGAAGGATTTAATTTGATTTTACCTCCTGATGTTGTTCTTCCCTCCTGGTTAGGTCCAAAACAAAGCATTGATTTCACTGTCGAATTCACAGCAACACAGGAAGGTACTTTTTCAGATTCCATTGGAATCGGTGACACCTGCTTCTTTGCTTATAAATCCAGAATTGAAGCTAAGGTTGGCGAACCAATTATTGACGTTACAGATGTTAATTTTGGCTGTTTAACCATTAACAAACCACCGGTTAACAAGCCATTTACAATAACTAATACAGGTTCAGTTGATCTGATTATTACTGGTTACAGAGGACCAAACGATCCAGTTTACTCAACAGATTTACCACCTGTTGATGTTAATGGTTTCTTGGTTGAGCCAATCGTAATCGAACCCAAGAAAACATTTATATTTAATGTTTATTTTGCACCAACAGCAGAGAAAGATTATCCTGACCAGATTGTATTCTTTAGTGATGCCAGACAAATAGACAGTATCTGTGTTATTTTCGGTTGTGGTATTGCTCCCGGGCTTGCATCGAACTCTTATGATTGGCAAAGAAAAAGAATTAATAAAGGACCTTACGATGCTATTGGAACACCAATACTAACAGTAGTCAACACCGGAACAGAGCAAGTATCTGTTACAAGCCTTATTCAACAGCCCGGTGCAAAAAATCCCGATGCATTCGAATTTGACAGAACAAAATACCTAAATCTTATACTACAACCAAAAGAAGAGTTATACACACCTGTTGTATTTAATCCAAAAGTTGTAGGTGAACATTTAGTAGAATTTACTTTTGAAAATTCAGCAGACAGTAAAGCTAAATCTGTCCTTCAAGGAATTGGTATTATTCCTGTCATAGCAACTTCAGATTATGATTTTGATACAACTATCGTAAATGATTTTGCTAAGAAACAGACAAGAACCATCAGAATAACAAATACAAGATATCAATGGGACGATTCAGTTACTATAACTGATTTGGTTATTAATCCTCCGGGTGCAATTTCAACCGATGGTGTCAGTTATGGAACCGAAGGTTTCAGGTTCAATAAAGCATCTTTGAACTTGCCTGTTACATTACAACCCGGTGAATTCATAGAATTTGAGGCAGATTTTGTTGCTTCTCATATTGGTCCTGCAAAGGCTTCAATAACTACAGTTAGTGATGCAGAATATGAAGTAACATCAAACTGGACCGGTTATGGAATCTCACAATTTATGAGAGTTAGCGGTGATCAGGCACTCATTTGTATCGGTACAAATACTACTTTAAATGTACGAGTTGAAAATTACGGTTCAGGTGATTTCAAAGTAAATTCCATCAAACTCGAACCAGACGCAGATGATGTTTTCTTCGAAAACCCCTACGATGCTCAGGGATTTGATATGAAATCCGGCGAAGTGAAAACTATCAAAATTGGATACGCACCTCTAACAGTAGGAAAGAAAACAGTTAAGGTTATCTTCAGCACAAATATCGAAGGTAAGCCTTATGATACTACTGAAGTTGTCGTGGAAGCTGTTAGCTTTACCAGAAACACCAAGATCTCTGTTATCAAGCCAAATATAAATAGAGTATGGCCAACAATTGGAGATCCAATACCAGTTTCGATAGAAATCGAAGGAACTAACGATATCAGTATGGCAAAAGCAACCGAACTGGATGTTTATATCAAATACAATGGAGATATACTTAAAGTAATTGAATCAACTATCGAAATCGGTAGTGCATTCAAAGGCAAATTTGATATAAAACCCGGAACTCTTTCGATTGATGATAAGAAAGGTATAATAACTATGAAGCTGACCGCCGTTGGTAATTATATACTCAACGACCGTGGCGAAATTCTCAAGTTCACATTTGCTTCACTTCTAAGACCTGATAAAAATATTCCCGATTTATCTAAGCTCGAACACAATATTCAGGCTCAAGGAAATATGTGTCTTGCAATGACAAACACCAACGATGAAGTGAAGTTAAATCCAACTTGCGTTTATGACTTGCGTTTAGTTGATATCGGAGTGAACCGTTATGCATTTGGAAACATTGTTCCAAATCCTGTCGGCTCTTCAGGTACAAACTTAGACTTCGAAATTGCTCTTGATGGATGGACTGAAATTGTAGTCTTCAATTCAAAAGGTGAAGTTGTTGCTACTCCAGTTGCTCAATTTATGAAACCCGGAAAATATACAGTTAACCTGCCGGTTAATGAATTAAATTCCGGTGCATATTTCATAAGATTGTCAAGCGGACCATTTACGGAAGTTAAGGAATTGATTATACACAAATAATAATTGATTTCTGCAATCATTAGGGGGGCTGTCTCAAAAAGACAGCCCTTTTTTTTGCTTTATAATTTTACAGTAAATAAGTGTTGAAGCATTTCTTGCCAGGTTCCTACGTTATGTCCCCATTCAGTGCCCCAAATATCGAGATAATTAGGTATATTTTTTGAATTGAGTATATCAGAAAGATGCTGAGAGTTATAAGGGAATTCTCCTTCACCGGAACCGCTCATTAAGTAAACATGATTTTTACTCTGCAAAAAAGATAACCAGTAACTATCATTCAAATTAGGTAGGTAATGGATAGGAGAATTAAAATAACAGTTGCTATCGAAATATCCTTTGGTATAATGTTCAATATTGTAAGTGCCGCTCAGGGCAATTGTGCCATAAAAAAGATCAGGACGCCTGAAGTAAGTATTTGCAGCCTGGAAGGCTCCATTAGCTGCTCCACATGTTATAATGGGAACAGGTCCGCCACAAAAAGTAAAGATGCTTGGTACAACTTCTTCGAGTATAAAATTATTATAATCATATTGAGTTTTTGAACGCTCTTCGAGTGTTTTTTGCTCATTGAACCAACTCTGATAAGTTATGCCGGGAATAGATATCACTCTGAATTTTCCTTTTTCGAAAAAAGGTTGGAGCGAACTGATAAGTTCAATAGTTTCAACTTCATCCTGACTGTCAGTAATTGAGGGAAAAAGTAATAAAGCGTAACCATAATGTCCATAAACTCTAATCTCGATTTCAAACCCTAAATTTGAGCTTTTAAAAATCTTCTTGTCCTTAACAACTAAATTTGAGCTCATCATCCGTCCCGATTTTTTATCAAATAAAAGTTGATTAACGTTATTTATTTTTAAATATTTTAAATAATTTTATGTTAAACATTTAAGTACTTTTGATGTAGTATATGAATTTAATAACCGCTAAAGAAAATCAGTATCTAATTATTAAGATTTAGCGTAAACTAATTCTTAAACTGAAAAAAAATCTTGTCAAAATTTTACTTTTTTTAGAACTATTTTTAATACTTTAACTGATAAATCTTCAAATTTATAATTGGAAAATTTGTTGTTGACATTAAGTGAGTTAAGACGTTTAACTTCGGAGGCATCGGGTAACTCTTTTTCAACTTCAAGGATTTCGAAACCAGCTTCAACAAATGAATTAATAAAGTCGCTCGCTCTCAACCTATTTTGATATTGAATTGGATGATTATATATTGCCCACTCCCTATCAGAAAATTGAAGGAAGTTATATACTGATATCTGGCTATCAAAATAGGAGTAATGATCCTGAAGGTCAATTACGCAGCTCATAATAGCATCGTATTTCAAAATTCTGTGGCATTCTTTCATAATAGAGAGTATGAACTGCTCCGGGACGTGTTCAAATGTTGAAGTGTTAGAAATAAAATCAAAATAATTATCCTTGAAAATTGAATTCGAAGCATCCATCGGAGCTAAATATTTAATGCCGAAGGTTTGCATAAGTTGAATTAGTTTTGAAATTTCTATTTGAGGTATTTGGTTATTATAATCTCCAATAATACTTTCGATTTTTAATTTGTCTTTGTTAAATCTACGGATTGTGTCATTAATCAACTCAAATTTTAATTTTTTGTTTATGTCAATAAGTATTTGATTATTTATGCCTTTAGCAAAATAAACCATTGGAATTATTAAATCCCACCCTGCCCCAAATTCATAAAAAATTGAAGAGCTTGACGGTAGATTTTCTGAATATTTAGAAAAATTATCGAAATGATATTTAGCTAAAGAAACCTTTTCCAAAAAAATTTTTTCGCTGACTGGGAGATTTTTTGTGATTTTTCTCTGAAAAAAATAATTTATAGTGTTTCCAAAAGGGAACCAACCCAAAACTTTTTGTAAAAATGCTTTTGCTTTCCAATTCATATTGTTTAAAAAATATTAATAAGTTTAAATTGAAATTAGAAGCATAAATCGTTAAATTCTTGTTTATTTTTTTATTTTTGATGTTTGTTTTTATTCGAATGTTGATTTTTAGTAAATGTATTTATCAAAGTTAGAAGTATTAGGATTTAAGTCCTTTGCTCAAAAGACAATTTTTAGATTTAACGAGGGGTTAACTGCAATAGTAGGACCGAACGGATGCGGGAAAACCAATGTTGTTGATGCTATAAGGTGGGTTCTGGGCGAGCAAAAGACATCAGTGCTTCGCTCCGACATAATGGAAAATGTGATTTTTAATGGCACTGTAACTCGCAAACCGCTTGGTATGGCTGAAGTATCACTTACTATCGAAAACACCAATAATATACTTCCATCTGAATTTTCCGAAGTCACAGTTACAAGAAGGCTGTTCAGGGATGGTGAAAGTAACTACCTTATAAACAATACAGTTTGCAGATTAAAAGATATTCAAGACCTTTTTATGGATACCGGAATTGGCTCAGATTCTTATTCTGTGATTGAATTAAAAATGGTCGAAGCCATTCTTAGCGGTAAATACGAAGAGAGGCGTCATTTGTTCGAAGAAGCCGCCGGAGTTACAAAGTATAAATTAAGACGCAAGGAAGCCGCCAAAAAGCTTCTATTTGTCCAGAATGACCTTCAGAGAGTAAACGACATTGTTTCTGAGATTGAAAAACAGGTCAACTCATTAGCACGGCAGGCAGCAAAAACCAAAAGATACAATAAACTCCAGAGCGAGCTTAGAGATCTTGAATTAAAACTTTTCTCATTTGAATATAATAAGGGAAAAGAACAGCTCGCCCTGCTTCAAAATAAAATGTCTGACTTTTATCAAATAAAACAACAAAAAGATGAATTAATTTCCGAAAGTGAAAATAATCTGAAAGAGATTGAATCAACATTTTTCAAATTGGATGATAGATTTCAAAGTGCAATTAATAACGAAAATCTTATTAACCAAAACATCAATTCTGTTTTAAAGGAATTAGCTGTCAATGAACAAAAACTAAAAAATCTCTCAGAACTGCAGGAAAGAATAACAATTGATATCAAGAACTCAGATCAGTTAATCGAAATAAACAAAGATTTGATTATTGAATTTGATAGAAAAATTGAAACTTTGAAAAAAGATTATATTGTTTTGACTGAAAAAGTTAATTCCAGCAGAATAGAACTTGAAGCAACTTTGAAAACCCTCAAAGGAGTTAGAGAGGATTCTAATTTACTATATGAAAAAACAATTAAGCTCGAAAGCGAAATTCAGATAAATACCCAGACAATTTTAAAAAATAAAAAAAGAATAGCTGAACTAAAAAAATTCAAAGATCAACTCGAAAAAGAACAGATTGATATTTTGAATTCTATCACAGATTCTGAAAAATTATTATCAAAATTTATAAAAAACAGGGATGAATTTAGTTCCAAGATTGAAAACATCAAACAATCTCTCGAAAAATCATTATTTGAGCAAAATGAAATTGACAGTCAAATAAATAAATTACAGGAGGAGCTCTCCGAAGCAAAAGTAAAACTAAATTCAAATATTACTAATCTTGAATTTCTTGAGGGGCTCGAGGAATCTGATGAAAGCACAAAATTTCTGCTAAACTCAGATGAATGGAAAGTTGAAAGCGGTAAATTCACTCTTGCAGAAATTATCTCAACAGATGATAAGTTCAGAATAGCTGTAGAATCAGCGATTGGAGCATATTCAAATAGCTTTGTTGTCTGGAGTAAATCTGAGCTTGATAAAGCAATTCAAATTCTTAAAGATAATAAATTGAGCAAAGTTCCATTTATTTGCATAGAGTTAGTTCCCGAAACAGAAAATTATGAAATTCTAAGCAAGACTTCAAAAATTTTTGGATGGGTTGGTGATTTAATTAAAAATGATGATTCGATAAAAAATTTAATAAGATTGCTAATCGGAAAAGCTGCTGTTGTTGAAGATTATGCAACAGCCTTTAAACTTGTAAATGATGGAATTATTGACACTGGAGTAACTCTCGAGGGAGAAATTGTAACCAGATATGGTTTTTATAAAGTTGGAACACCTGCAAAAACCGAAGGATTAAAATTGGGCAAAGTTGAGCGTATTCAGGCTTTAAATAAAGAAATTGAAGAATTAAAGCTCAAGATAGATAATTTAACAAACAAATTATCATACTTAAAGCTAAATAGGGATAGAATTGACATTCAGGAAATCAACAAAAAATTGAGAACGGCAGACAATGATTTGAGTGAATGCTATAGACTGATATCACTCACACAGTATAAAAAAGACTCACTCGAAAATACACTGAAAGCCAATCAGGACAGAATTCTTAATTTAGAAGATGAAATTCAATTAATTAGTGAAGAAACAACTAACTATGAACAATTAAGCGAAGAATTTCAAGATGCTCTGCAATCCTCTCTGGATGAATATGATAATAAAAAACAGGAATTAGATAATATTGAAAAAATATTTGCCGAGCAACAGACAAATTTCAAAGAAAAAGAAATGAATCTTATCAGACTTGATTCTGAAATTAAAGCTATTGAAAGCAAGAACGAAAATTTAAAAAAACAAATTGCTTCAGAAGAGGAAAAAATTGATAGGTTAAAAAATGATTTTGCCGAAAATGAAAGAATAATTGAAATTTTGAAAGAAGAATCAAAAGAACTGGGAAAGAGAAAAATCAAGCTAAATGCTGAACTTGAAAATGCTCTACTAAAGAAAAAAATAATTCTCGAAGAAAAAAATTCAATCGAAGAACAAATTGAAAGATATTCTGAAGACCTGAGTAAACTCAGAAAAGACTATGAAAAATCACTTGAAGCTTATCATCGGCTCGATTTAGAAATAAGTCAAAAGACCAACCATATCAAAAGCATACAAAATATGGCTCAGGATAAATATGATACCGATCTTAGTTCTGTTCAAATTGAGTTCGAAGATAATTTCTCAATCTCGAATGTAAAAGAAAATGTTAATGAAATAAGGTATAAATTGAAGGAACTCGGGAGTGTCAATTTTGTTGCATTAGAAGAATTCGAAGCTCAAAGCAAAAGGCTTGAGTTTTACGAAAAACAGGTGAAAGATCTTGTTGAATCAGAAAAAATCCTTCAGGACACAATTGAAGAAATTAATACAACAGCTGAAGCAAAATTTATTGACACTTTCGAAATGGTTAATGCCAATTTCAAGGACTTATTTAAGACCCTGTTCAATCAGGAAGCAGAGGCAGAACTAAGATTAATCGAAGCTGAAAATCCACTTGAGTCCGATATTGAAATCGTTGCGCGCCCCCCGGGAAAAAAACCTCATTCAATCGAGATGCTATCAGGAGGAGAAAAAACACTTACAGCAATCGCTTTGCTTTTTTCTATTTATCTTGTTAAACCAAGCCCTTTCTGTATTCTTGATGAAATAGATGCACCACTGGACGACTCAAATATTGACAAATTCATTAATCTTATCAGGCAGTTTAGTAAAAACACTCAATTTTTCATTGTAACTCACAACAAAAAAACAATGGAAGCCTGTGATACTCTCTACGGTATCACTATGCAGGAAGAAGGTGTTTCGAAGGTAGTATCTGTAAGGTTTGTAGAGGAATAAACTTCGAAACTATTAATCTTTGTTAGTTGGAGCTCGAACAGCAAGCACCGGGCAGGGAGCCTTGCGAAGTACTTTTTCGGTTGTACTGCCAAATAAAAACCTTTCGAAGCCATTTCTGCCATGAGTAGCTATGCAAATCAAATCAATCTTGTTATCATTGGCGTAATCAACAATTTCGTCTGATGGTCTGCCATGAGAAACGAATTTTACTACTTTGATTCCCTTAGCAGTAAGCTCTTCCTCAATTTTTGATAACTCGAGATTTGAAGTCTCTACTAATTCTTTATCAAGGTCAATTAATCCAACCTGTGGGAATCCAAGATCTGTAGGATAGACAGATGGCTCAATGATATGAATAATATGCAAAGTACCACCTGTTGATAAAGCTAATTCAATGGCGTAATCCAGAGCCATTCTGCTTTGCTCCGAAAAATCCGTTGGGACTAAAATTTCTTTGAATTGAAACATAACACCTCCCTGACATTTTAATTTTTTACAACAAACTAAATTAATTAAATGAAAATAAAAAATTAAATTTTTTTTGGGGAAACAAAAAGGACTGTCTCAAAAGTAATTATATTTGGAACAAACAGGAATGTTTGTCCTACTAAGGTCTTGAATTATATGGTAGGTCAGGCGCCCTCGCCTGACCATTTATGCCCATAATTTGTCTTTTGAGACAGTCCCTCAAAAATTCAGATAATACTATTTAACAACATGCATTGTTTTGGTTTCAGTATAGATACCTGACTTCAGAGTATAGAAGTAAGCACCAGAAGGTAGATTTGTTACCTCAAAAGGTATGCTATAGCTACCGGGTATCATATAATTGTTGATTAATACAGCAACTTCCTGACCCATACTGTTATAGACTTTCAAACTAACATCGCCCGGATTTTCAAGTGCAAAATCAATATTAGTTGAACTGAATACTGGATTAGGGGAGTTTTGGCTAAGCTTGAAGGGTTGAGCATCATACGAATTGGCTGTAACGCTGGTAGGTGCATCATAAAGTGCACCTAATATCATAGAGAAATTCTGTCGGACATTCTGACCATTCAAAGCTCTAAATTTTTGGGCAATAGTTGGATCCTGCCATGTTCTGTACCAAAGAAAAGTTGATTCAACGGTATCGGAAGGAGGACTGCCATTTCTTCGAATAATTGTGGCATAGGTTTGTTTACGGCTAAGCTGCCATTCAAAACCACCAAGCATTCTGACAGAATCCCTTGTGGGATTTGAACTGGCAGAGAAAATCAAAAAGCCGAAATTCCTGCCCGGTTCAACAACTATAGGTTTACTTAAGCTTAATATAACCCTATATCTTTGGGTTTGCCCACCGCCGATATCTTTAAGTCTTGAGTTGATTGTATCTTTAGAAATTCTTATCTGGTCACCTAATTCTTCATAATCAACATTATTCAGATCGAATCTGAAACCGTCCCAGGAATTAGTGTCATTAATATTGATGCTTGGTAATGAAATCGGATAGAGCCAAAAATCACTTGTGATTTCTGGTCGGACTAATAATCTGAATAAATCAAGAGCTATGGTATCAATTATAAGTTTTCCGGGCAAAGCAGGTTGGAATTGACCAAATCCATAAGCATTTCCCCAGCTGCCTAATGGAAATGGATAGTCATAAAATCCTGTGAATGTCCAAAGCTCGTTTGGATCCTGAAAATTAGGATTTGGTGGATAGATAAATGCAGAATCACTTGTGTCTTTTAATGTGAAAATATACCCTCTCTGAGCTTCTTCAACATCATAAAACAGAGAAAAAGGCTTGGTCTTTGTGGGTTGAATTGCTTCGGGATTCAGTTCAGCTTCGGTATGAATCTGTGGCAGCAAATATTCCCTTAATCCGTTGTCTGGAACCTTGGTTATGTCCCCTTTAAGTGTATTGATGACTACCCTTGTCTGTTGCGAAAAAGCAACTGTTGTAGCAAAAAGTATAAGTGCGATAAAGTATAGTTTTTTCATAAAATAACCTAAAAAATGATATTAATAAATAATTAAATTTCTTTGTTCTTTTAAACAATGTAATGACACATTAAGTGATAACTTAGTTACATTATTTAGAAAAAATACAAACAACAAAATTAATATAAATAATTGTAAGTGCAAAGAAAGAGTTAAGAGATGTTTTTAATTTTTGAGTTTTGCCACTGCAAATAGTTCGACTGCTGTGATTGACTGATAAAAATATTTTAGGAACTCAATCAAAGCAGGACTTCTGTCGAAAGCACTACTAAAAATCAACTGAGATTGATAGAATGACTTGCGAGTCAGTTTTGTATTTGGTTTTCTTTTTTCAATTTTTATGACATCAAAATTTAGATTCTGAAGTAAATAATTAAGAGATTTATGTGAAAAATGAAAATAATGGTTCTGCGGTTGATACCAAATCCATTGGCTTTTTAAAATTTTTGACCATATTGAATCGAAGGCAGGAACTCTAATAAATAAGTAACCATCGGGTTCGAGCTTTTCCTTAATCATCTTAATAAATTTTACAGGGTCAGAATTATGTTCGAGTGAATGCCAGAGTGTTATGATTTTAAATTTATCTTCTATCCCTTCAATTTCTTTTTTTACATTCAATCCAACTGTTGAGCAATAATTCCTTGCTGTTTCCGATGGTTCAACTCCGCTGACTTCATAACCGATTCTACGAGCTTCGTCAAGGAAAAAGCCTTTGTCGCAACCAATATCAAGTAATTTTGCCGGAGGGGATATGTATTTTATAATATCACCCAGCAAAGAGAACTGCTCGGGAATACGGGCAAGCCTACGTTTTTCGGTAGTAACAAAATCGGAATCAGTAATTTTATAAGCATTTTGATAATAATTTTCTAAATCAGATTTTTCGGGTATTTCAGAATCAAAATGAATATCACAATCGGGACAGTAAAATAATCTATTTCTGCCAAATGTCTTGATAATTAATACATTTGCCCCGCAGATAAGGCAGCTTTTTGTTTCAATTTTCAATAGAACTCCTGTTGCTCTTCATCTTGTAATTAAGATATCTTGATAAATTCAAACTTAATTGTTTCTTGAACGGAACAGAAACCAGAGAAAATTCTTTTACGTTTATACCTTTTTTGACGTAATAAGTATTAATAATGAAAAAAATCATTGCAACCGGCATCCAGAGCCCGATTGTAACCAGATTATTGCCCGTGATGAAATTAATTTCGAATAGTAAGAGCATAATATAAAAGGACATACCTGCAATCCGTTTTTGCTCTTCATCAAGAAATGATAATTTTTGAGGATTTTTAATGAAAAAGCCAGTGATAAAAAGGAGAAAAGCAAACATACCTACAAAACTAAAAAAACCAAAGAGCCCCATTTCTGCCATAGCAGCTAAGAATCCAAAATCGCCATACTCAATATCTTTTCCTTGATAATATGTCAAACCCAGACCAACGCCAAATATCGGGTTTTCTTTCCAGATTTCAAAGCTTTTTCCTCCGGATTCCATTCGAACACCAAAAGATTCACCGGGTGTTGCAATTGCTGTTTCCGAACCCCATTCGACTATCCCGGTAATCCTTTTCTCAAATAATTCAACTATACTAATCTGAGTGTAGGATTTGACAGCAAAGTCAGTAATAAATATTACAATTACAGCAAAAATTACAATCTTCCATACTTTTGTATAGTTTTTGACTCTTTCGAGAAGGAAATAACCGCCAATGACCAGACCCAAGCCAACAACACCTGTCATTGAGTAGGCAATTAGCAAACCTACTACAGAAAAAGCAAGGAATATGTAAGTAATTGTTTTTGACTTGAAAAAAGGCTGATGACCCTGTAGCCAAGGAACAAAGATAAAAATGAACATATAAATATTGAAAAGAGCCAATGCCGAGGGCTCCGAGAAAATTGAAGTTGCCCTGAAGAAATCACCATAACTTAGACTCAACTGCCTGACCATAGAAGGATCAGCTTCAGTTTCTGATTTTGGAACAAAACTGACATTTGTATAATCAATCCAGGCAAGAGGTAAATCGTAAGCTCGAGCAACAATCTGATAAGCAGCAAATAAATTGATAAACAAACCTATAATCAGCCATGTTCTTACTACATTTGTCCATGTTTTTGTATTGACTGGATAGAAAGAATTGACCACAGCAAAAAAAACAAGAAAGATAAAATGTATTGTCGTTTTGAAATTCTGAAGTAAAAGTTTTGGGTCTCCTGAAAGAATGACCGGGATTGTTGTTATAATAGCGGATAATAAAATGAAGCCCAATGCGAAAAGAGCGAGGTTTGGGACAATTTTTATTTTCATCCCATCCCAGATTAATTTTTTGAAGAAAATAATATAGCACAGAGCAAGGCTTAAATCAATTGCAGTAACTCCATAATTCAAGACTGAAAAAATCTGAAATGGCGTCAGGAAATATGATATAAAAACCAAAATAATAGCTATGTGCATTTCTGATAAAATTTTTTACAATTCCAGAAAAACAAAACTAACTTTGTTATCAATTAAATAAAAGAAATAAATCAATTTTTTTTAATTTGCTTTTTTTGTTTATTGACCTTTGAATATTTCAGAAATTGATAGAAGAAAATAAAATTTACATTGACTTTCCCGAACAAAAACTAAGCGGTAGAATTAAATTTTCTTATGATAACCTTCCAGAAAAAGTTGAAAAACTTCTCGACGCTGGCTGTTCTTACGGGTATGGAACAAAATATTTTTCCGAAAAAAGCAAAGAAACTTATGGTATTGATATCTCCGAAGATCATATCATAATTGCCAGAAACAAATACCCAAATATTATATTTTCCTGCAGAACAACGGAAGACACAGGATTCCCCTCCGATTTTTTCGATGCTATAGTCTTCAATGATGTTCTTGAACATACAAAAGATAAAATAAAATCCCTCACGGAATTATTCAGAATTCTGAAAAACAGCGGAACAATAATAATTTCTACCCCGAATAAAGGTTTGTTTGGTTTTCTCGATCCATATAATTACGGATACTATTTAAGAAAGCTATTTCCTTTTATTTATAAATTTTTATATAAATTTATCAGATTATTTAAAGAAGGAAAAATCCCTGATGATTATAACCCGGAACACCTCGAAAAGCATTATCATTATTCTTTAAATGATTTGATAGAAATGCTTGACAGCTCGGATTTCAAGGGTAATTATGAAATTAAGAAAGTTTTCAGGTCGGGGCTTTTTATTGAAGTTTTTACAATGAATCTGGAAGTATTTTTAAGTATTTTTTTTAAGAAAAAACTAAGGGACAAATTCCTCAAACCATTTGTTTGGCTATCTGAACAGGACTATAAAGTACCTTACGGGATTTTTTCATATAATATAGCCATTGTCCTTGTCAAAAAAAATCAGTGAATAAGAATTGGAATTATTCTTCCGGGTAAATTTTCAGCGATAAAATGCCATTTTTGGGTATATGAAGAGGTAAAATAACCGAGCCGTTTTCTCTGCTCAAAATATCTGATTTGATAATTTTAATTAGATCATCGCCTGCAGATTTATAATACTCTTTTTGCCTTTTCCAGTGTTTTTCTAAGATTTCATAGTCATAAGCACCGGTTACATTCATATCATACATTGATTTTCCGGGCTTTGTATTTATATTAGTTTTTTTACAATACTCGAGCCAATTATTGAAGAAGTTTGAGTGTGTAGAATCAATCCTTACTTCTTCGATAAAGTATTTTTGATTAGCCGGCACCTCGTTGATTTTTAGAATAAAATGAATATTTGAGCTAACTGAGTGTCTGTCAGGAATAAAGTTATAAATCAATATAAAAAGTGTATCATTATTTCTTGAAGCAATAGCATTGAAATTTCTTCTTTGATTTTGATTTTGTTTGGCAACTGAAATTCTTGTGCTTCCTTTTAGATTTTCGAGAATTTCAAATAAGTTATAGGTGGGGGATTTTAACTCTTCGGATGTGTATCCCCATTGAGTAAAGGCTTCCAAGCTTGCATCCAGTGAAGATTTGTATATTGCAGCGTTCCAGGCAGAGCCGAGCTCGGTGCCATCGCTACAGTCAAAGATTGAACCATCCTTATCAAGGTAGATACTTCCTTCAGCAACCTCGATCTTTGCACTTTTAAAATAAGGACTGATTTCTTCCTTGATTTCTTCGGTTAAATTATATATATCTTTTGGATCCATACCAATCTGATAGTCACCTTCGGTTTGTAACTGAGCATAGTAAGAGTAAGAAAATCTTGGTATGGAATCTTCAGGAAATCGTGGCAAGGCACCAGCTTCAAAAGGTAGGATTTCAGAAATTCTAATATCACTTAGAAAAACACCACCGGCATTATTTGCCTTGAAAGCTATTTTGCCCGGGGAAACTGTCGGAGTGTCATAAACCAATGCATAAGTTATCCCATTAATCTTCAGAATCCTAACAATATCATCATTAATCAGCTCATAATTATGAAGATCAAGAGGACTTATTCCACGGCTGTCTCCTTCGTAGGTGATTAAATAATTTTGAATATATAAATTTGAATTATCATTTTTTGAAATGAAGCCCATCTTACCATAAGAACCATCACCATCAAAAACTCCACTAATAATCTTCTTTCCATTTATTATGAGTGTTAAATTATTTTCAATAGTATTCCAAACCTCTCTGTCACCAATAATATCAATATCGCCGCCAATTCTTAAATCGAAATTATTAAAATTCCTTAAATCAAATCCTGATGCAGCCGATGCGAGGATTTTCTCCTTCCCTCGGATTTTTTTCATTAAGAAAAGTGAGTCATTGCTCTTTATCTTCAATCCCCAATAATTCAATGAATCAATAAAATTAAATACAATCAGATTATTCTCATCAAAGGCTGAATTATTAGATTGGATTTTTAATTTAGCCCTGAGTCTGAATTCATAACAAAAAAGAGGATTTGAGTAGCCCAGCAGGTATGATTCATTTGTTAATTTAAGAACCCCGTTTTCAATTTTTCCGGTTTTTAAGTTGTTAAAAATAAAATCTTCGGGTATTTCAATGAAATTCGAATAAAAATAAGGCTTTGGCAGTCCAGTCCAAGAGGACCTGCTAATAATTGTTTTTCCTTGTCTAATTTTTTTGTATTCTATGTAGCCATGATAATTTAGTAAAAAAGCACTATAGTTATTTGAATCCATATAATCAAAAATCAGCCAACCAACATCATTCCCTTCTTCGCCGGAAGAATCAGTTTTCATTTTGAAATTCAATTTATAGCACGAAGGTAATTTATAATCGAGAATTGCTTCGGAATTATTCAATATTAACTCATTCCTTTTAATTTTGTGTGGACCTTTGATTTTAAAATTCTCAATATTATAAAAATCGTAAACAAAAAGATATTTGCAACCGATAATGTTATCAATTATTAAGTCCTTTTTCCCATTCAGATTAACAAAACCAATTTTCCCCGAGCCAGATGTTTCCAAAAAAGCCGTTAAAATTGGCTGTTCGTTAATTTTGACTTTTATAGTATCAAACACATAGGAAATATCAATTTTGAAATCGTTGTGGAAGCTTATTTTTGGTTCAATACTTTCTGAAAATTTTATAGCTCCGTCTTTTTTATGCAAGATGGTAACCTTACTTTTATTACCCGGGGCAAAAGTGAGTAAAACAAAATTATTATCATCTCTATAATTAAAGTAAACACCTAATTCATCCCCATCTGAGGCATTTCCTGAAGATCTGGCATAAAATTTTAAATCGAAATAGATCCAATCTGTTGCAAAATTTGAAAAAATCCTACCTTTCGAAAGAACTAACACTTTGCTTTGAATCTTTGCATTTCCCTGTAAATCCCATTTTTCCAAATCAGAATCAAATGTCTCAACAAATTTTCCTTTGTAATCCTCTTTGAGCCATTTTGCTATTGCTTTTGTCCACGGATAAAACGTTGAAGATGAGTCGGATAATTTCGAGGGAGACATAAAGTTGCCGGGATGAAGGACGGGTGCAAAATTCAGATTTTTCAATCCCTCCCTCATTGCTGCGAGTGTTACGTCGTATAATTTTTTATATTCCTCCAAACCGTTATTAAACCAGACATAGAAATCTGGTTCAGTATAAAGTCTGAACTGAAAGTCTTTTACTTTTGTTGAAAAGGATTCTGCTAAATATTCAAACAAACTTTTTATGTAATCATAATATTTTTTATAATTAGTTGGTTTACCGATATTTGCATTGAAGGCTCCTTTTTCTTCTGGCATATCAGAAAGAGCCTCTGGTGTATTTCCAATAACAATAATAGGTTTTAATCCCGAATCAAGCAGATTCTGGATGGATTTGCCAAGAATTGAAAAATTATGATTCCCTTTTTCGTCATACATTTCGTTAGTTGATTTTCCTCCGCTTGCAGTCATTAAAGTTGCTTCGTAAACAAAAGGATATTTATGATGTGGATAGGCAGGAAATTTCTCTGTATGAGTCAAATCCCAGATATTTAGTCTATGGTAAGTAGGGTAGATTTGCCCGATAGATTTCTCTGGAAAGACGAAAATTGTATCCTGAGAACATAAAATGAAATTCCTTGCTGAGAACATCAGGAAGGCTATTAAAATCAGCATATTTAAATTCATTACTGGATATCAAATATTAAATTTATAAGAAATCAAATTAAGAAATCGGCAACCTGATATAAATTTTTGAATAAATAATCGGCTTCTACTGGTTTTTCGGTTAAATAGTGATTTATAAGGATAGTTTTTGTTCCAGCTTTTTTCCCGGCAATAACATCAGTAAGGCTGTCTCCGATCATATAAGAACTTTTCGGGTCAATATTCCATTTTTCGATGGCTTCGAGCAACATACCGTGATTTGGCTTTCTTCGAAAGCTGCCGGAGCCAGTTAAATCAGTACAATAGTAAATATCATCAAATCCGAACCCGAAAATATCAATCAATCTTTTTTGCATATAAGAATGAATTTGCTCTAAGTCTTCAAGAGATAGGATGCCCTTTCCCACACCCTGCTGATTTGAAATAATTATTGCAAGATACCCGATTTTTTTTATTAGATAAAATAAATCGAAAAAGTCAGGGATGAATTTGAATTGATGTTTCGATTCGACGTATCCTCCAACAATTCTGTAGTTTATTATCCCATCACGGTCAAAAAATATGGCTTTATTATCTGGTATCACTTTTTTTCTTAGAAAAACTTTTTTCCTAATGCAATATAATAAATATAATAAATATTTATTTTGAAAAACTTCGAAATCAGCAGATATTTTGACTATCTGAATAGAAATTTATCTCTTTGAGGAATAATATCTAATCAAATCGGAGCAATGTTTTCCTGATAAAATGGCAAGTGGTATTCCGCCCCCGGGGTGAGCTGAACCGGTTGCAAAGAATAAATTTTTTATTTTTCTATTACGGTTTGCTGGGCGTTTGAAAGCAGTAACCCTTGAGTTAGAAGAAAAGCCATAGATACTGCCTTTGTTTGAGCGATAGAGTTCAAAAAAATCCTTTGGCGAAAGAACCTGCTCAAACTCTATTTTATTCTGGATGTCTATACCAAATTTTTTCAATTTATTGAATATTGCAAATCTCATTCTACTTATTTCCGAATCCCAATCCTGTCCTGAATCCAGATATGGCATGTTCAACAGAACATACCAATTTTCTGAATCCGGGGGTGAATGATCTGGATTCGACTTTGATGAAATTGATACGTAAATAGTTGGATCGTCGGGTGCTTTTCTATCCTTAAAAATTTGTAAAAATTCATTAGAATAATCTTCAGAAAAGAAAACATTATGATGACGAAGGATTTCAGTTTTTGCATTCACACCCCATAAAAAAAGCATCCCGCTCAGTGATGGCTCGAGCCTGTTTAATTTTTCTTTTTCATTCTCAAAACCATCAATTAAGTAATTGAAAGTATGAGCAACATCAGTATTGCAGATAATAAAATCGAAATATTCGTTTATGCCGGTATAGGAAATCCCTTTGGCTATTTTATTTTCAATCAGGATTTTTTCGATATCGCAGTTCAGTATTATTTCAACCCCAAGCTTTCTTGCAAGTTTTTCGAGTGCTTCGACTAATTTAAACATACCTCCCTGAACATAATAAGCACCTAAACCATACTCTACGTATGGAATAACATTTAGAGTTGCAGGTGCTAAATAAGGCGATGAGCCATTATAAGTAGCAAAACGGTTAAAAAGCTGAACTATCCTTTCATCTTTGAAAAAGCTCTGATTTGCTTTGTTAATTGTTCTGAATGCATCAAGGGTAAATACTCTTTGCAACGGGAGTGTTCTTTTCCGCAATAAATATTTTAATTCCTGAAAAGGTTCAAAAAGGAATATATCAGCTGTGTTTTCAAATAGCTTTTTGGAATAATTGAAGTATCTATCAAAGTCATCGCCTGCCGAAGGGTAAATTTTACTTAATTCTGACTTCATCTTTGATAAATTTGAACTTGTATCAATATAAATTCCATCGTTGAAAAAATTTCTACATGCTGGTTCGATCCCTTTTATTTCAATGAAGTCATATAGATTTTCTCCTGCTGAACTGAAAAGATGCTCAACGACAAAAGGCATGGTAAGAAGAGTGGGACCAATATCAAAATAATATCCCCTGTCATTAATAAAAGACAGTTTACCACCTAATTTTTCGTTCTTTTCAAAGATTTTAACTTTGAAGCCCGAACTTGCGAGGTAAATAGCCGAACTTAGTCCACCGGCTCCGCCACCAATCACACCAACAGTAGGCTTCATTTGTTTAACCTAATCTGCCAAGTAAATCATCAGCTTTTTTAATTTCAGCAGGACTCAATTTGATATTATCCTTGATAAAAGTCAGGACATTTTTTAATAAATCCTGAGAATATTGATTCAGCGATTTATCATTCAAAAGGTGGATAATCCGTTTAAGTTGAGTTTCGGCATCATTAGATTTCCCGAAGAAAAATGGAAGATAGTAGCAGGTGGAACCATATATAAATAAGGCTTCGATGTTGTTCGGGTCAGATTTTATTGCCTTTTCCATAATTTCAATGCCATCATTTGCAAGCTCAAATTTTTTCCAAGGGAAAAATTCATCTCGGGCTTTAACGGCTGTCAGTGAACCAATATATGTGTCTGCGAGGGAACTCAGACCGGCATCAATTCTTTTCAATTCAATAAAATACTTGATAGCTAAATCAGCTTTTTTACTGTTTTGAGTAGCTTCGTAGTAAAATTTCCGAGCTTTCTCTAACCTTTCGTTCAAGCTATTAGATAAAACAGTCATCGAAAGAAAAATAAAAGTGATAAAATAAATTATTGTTTTCATTATTAATTATTTAATGATAAAAAGTTGAAATGACGAAATGCAAATAATATAATTACTTCGTGATATAGGTCAGGTTTTTTATCAATTTCTACCATTATATAATCACTACGTGATAATTGTTTAATTTTGTTAATTAATTGCTACCATAATAAAATCACTACGTGATTTATTGCCACATTTACACCAGATTTAAAATATCATTACAGAAAAAAATTTATCGCTTAGCGATTAAATTTTTTTAAATATAATCACTACGTGATAATTGTTTAATTTTGTTAATTAATTGCTACCATAATAAAATCACTACGTGATTTATTGCCACATTTACACCAGATTTAAAATATCATTTCAGAAAAAAATTAATCGCTCAGCGATTAAATTATGGTAACAAAAATACACAAAAACCAATCTTATCGCGTAGCGATTAAATTATGAAGAAAAAATCCAACAGTTCAAAAAAAATCCCTTAAGTAACATCTATCTTGAAGAAAGAATCAATTTAATATTAATTTTTTTTCCTCCTCTCAAAATTGAAACATCAACTTCGTCTCCGGGTGAATATTTTTTTAGAACAGAATTGAAATTCCCTAAGTTTTTAATAATATCGGAATTTATTGCAGTAATAATATCTTCGGCTTTGATTCCAAATTTTTCGGCTGGACTGCCCGGTGTTAAGCCATTAACTTTTAATCCGTATTCATTATCTTCAAATGAAGGAATAATCCCAAACCAAACATTTGAATATCCCCTGTCAGTTGGTTGGTAAGAAGCCCCACGGTCTTCATTAACTTTTCGGAAATTAGGCTTGCTCTCCGCATTACCGATGTATCTGAGTATTGCTTCTGAAAATCTTACAACTTTCAAAATACCCTGAACATTTATCTTGTCCCAATCATCAGCAGGTGTATGATAATCCAGATGAACACCGGTAAAGAGGAAAAGAACAGGAATATTCTTCATAAAAAAGGATGAGTGGTCGCTTGGTCCATAGCCATCAGCAGAACGAAGAACTTGAATAGTATCCGATGCCGCTAACGACTCAATCATATCAGGAAAATTATCAGCAGTCGCATAACCAAAAACATTTATTTTATTATCCTTCAATCTGCCTATCATATCGAAATTCATCATAAAAATAAATTTATCGTGAGGAATAGGCGAGGTTTGAATGAATTTTTCCGACCCAATCTGACCGATTTCTTCACCGTTAAAAGCAATAAATATAACAGGGCGTTTCAAAGGATTTTCAACGATTTGTGCGGCAAGTTCTATCAACCCTGCTACCCCTGAAGCATTATCATCGGCACCATTATGAATCATTTTCTGCCTGCCTTTGTATTTAGAGTTATATTCCCCCCAACCAATGTGGTCAAAATGAGCACCCATAACAAGATATTCATCTTTCTTTTCCGGGTCAGTTCCCGGAACGTAACCAACTACATTGAAAACATTTTTTTCTATTGTATTTGTTTTAACGTTAATAGTAATAGTTGTATATGGAATTTCGAAACTTTTTGGTTTTTTGGTCTGGTTCATTTCCATTTCGACTGGATAAAGATTTAAATTTTTGGGGAAAAAAGTTGCAATCTGAGTCCTGTTAGCCTGTATGGCAATGATGCCAAGATTCTTGTTCGGGTCGTGGCTTAAGGGCTGAAAAACATTAGCTGAATCACTTTGAGTCTTGACAAAAATAATCGCAGCAGCACCGTGTTCTTTTGCATTAAGTGCTTTATAGCGTCTTGTGGAATAAGGAATAAATCTTTCCTGTTTTGGTAGATGTTCGGCGGAATCAACCAATACTATAACAATTTTTCCTTTTACGTCGATCCCCTCGTAGTCATCATAGTTTATTTCTTTTGCCGTAACACCATAACCTGCAAACACAAGCTGACCAGTAACCTCGCCATCGCTACTAAAGCCAACAGGCAACCAATCAGTTCCAGCAGTCCATCTTCTTTCCAGTACTTTCCACATTTCAGGGGGCAATCCGGGTTTTTGAACAGTGTATTTGAAGGAAACAAAGGACGATGGGTCAAGGCTTAATCCTGCTGAATAAAGAAATTCATTTTTAAATGAATTATTCAAAGGTTTCAAACCAATTTGTTTAAAATAATCAATAATAAATTCAGCAGCCTTGTAATTCCCGTCAGAGCCAATAAATCTACCTTCGAGTTCATCGGAGCTAAGATATGAACCAATATGGTTTATTCTTTCAATTGAATTTAAAATTTCACTTGAAAGAAGGTAGTAGAAACCAGATAAAATTAAAAGTACAAATAAAACTATCTTTTTCATTTTTAACCTTTTATAAAAAAATAAATTAAATCATTTTTTTCAACATAAATTTGCTGATTAGAGAGCAAAAAAACAAATAAAAAATATAAGGTTTCGTTTTTTTCTGTTTATAATTACAAAAGAAGTATTAGAGGTTGAAATGACGTCACGCTACAAAAGTTATCTAACAATAGAAAATATCGGTTCGGAAGAAGGAAAAGAAGTTACTCTTCGAGGATGGGTTTACAAGCAACGATCCAAGGGTAGTATCGTTTTTATAGATTTACGGGATGGAACTGGAATTTGTCAGTGTATTGCTTCAAAAAATGATTTAAGCGAAGAAAAATTTGAATTAGCAAAATCATTAACTCAGGAGTCATCTCTTATAATAAATGGTATTGTTAAAAAAGAAGACCGTGCTCCCGGCGGATACGAGCTTCATGTAACGGATTTAAGCATTATTCAGATAGCAAAAGATTATCCAATAACAAAGAAGGAGCATGGACCTGACTTTTTAACAGAACATAGACATTTATGGCTCAGATCTTCAAAGCAACACGCTATTATGAGAGTGAGAGCTTCGGTTGTTAAGGCAATAAGGGATTTCTTCGATGGTAATGGATTTAAGCTTATGGATTCTCCTCTGCTAACTCCAAATGCTTGCGAGGGGACTTCTACTTTATTTGAAACTCAATACTTTGATATAGGAAAAGCCTATTTATCTCAATCAGGTCAACTTTATGCAGAAGCATCGGCTATGGCTTTAGGCAGGGTTTACACCTTTGGTCCAACTTTTCGTGCTGAATTGTCCAAAACGAGAAAACACCTGACAGAGTTCTGGATGGTGGAACCCGAGATGGCTTTTTTTGATCTTAACGATGATATGGATCTTGCTGAAGATCTTGTTGAATATATTGTTCAATTTGTTCTGAAAACTAACCAACGTGAGCTAAAAACACTCGAAAGAGACACAACAAAACTTGAGAATATCAAAAGACCTTTTTACAGAATGAGTTACAGTGAAGCAGTTGAATGGCTTAACAAAAATAATGTTCCATTAATCAAAAAGTTGCCTGATGGCAGAGATGAGGAAGTACCATTTCCTTGGGGTGAAGATTTTGGTGCAGTCCAGGAAGAAGCTATTATGGAGCAATTCGATAAGCCATTGATTATTCACAGATATCCTACTGAGGTAAAAGCTTTTTATATGAAGCGTGACCCGGAGAATCCAAAAGTTGTTCTTGCGATGGATATGCTCGGTCCGGAGAAAGCCGGTGAACTTATCGGTGGCAGTCAGAGGGAAGATAATCACGATTTGTTGCTCGAAAGAATTATCCAGGAAAATTTACCCGTTGAAGATTTTCAGTGGTATCTTGATTTAAGAAAATTCGGGTCTGTTCCCCATAGTGGATTTGGTCTTGGAGTTGAGAGAACCGTTAAGTGGATTACAGGCGCTTCACATATAAGAGAAGTTATTCCATTCCCAAGAATGATTCACAGAATTGTACCATAATTTTTATTTTTCCTTAATTTGTTATATATTTCGTTCAAGGCAATTTGTCTTTATCAAGAAGTAATAAGTTATTGTCTTATTACATTAAGAAAATTAGGAATTCAACGATATAATAAATTGATAAAAATGTCTTAATAAAAAATTGGATACACAGGAAGTAAATACTCTTGATTTGAATGGACGTGATCATCAAAACGAACAAGATGCAAAAAATACTTGTGAGTTGTCCATTGTTATGCCTTGTTTGAATGAAGAGCAAACAATAGGTCAATGTATCCAGAAAGCAAGAACATTTCTTTATTATAACAATATAGATGGCGAAATAATTGTTGCTGACAATGGTAGCACTGATGACTCAGTAAATATTGCAAAAAAACTTGGAGCCAAGGTTGTAAATGTTCAGGAAAGGGGCTATGGTGCTGCTCTTATGGGAGGAATTGCTGAAGCTAAGGGAAAGTATGTTATAATCGGAGATTCTGACGATAGCTATGATTTCCTCAACTTAATGCCATTTCTTGAGAAACTTCGTGAAGGATATCACTTGGTTGTTGGTAACCGGTTTAAAGCCGGGATACAGAAAGGAGCAATGCCATTTCTTCACAGATATCTTGGCAATCCTATATTATCCGGGATAGGAAAGCTGTTTTTCAAAAGCAAAGTTAATGATTTTCATTGTGGATTGAGAGGTTTTCACCGTGAGGCTTATAAATGGATGGATCTTCATACCACCGGAATGGAATTTGCAAGTGAGATGGTTGTTAAATCAATTATTTATGACTTGAAAATGACCGAAGTCCCCACAACATTATCTCCACTAAGTAATAAAAGAAAATCTCACTTAAGACCATTCAATGATGGGTGGAGGCATCTTAAGTTTCTATTGCTTTATTCTCCCAGATGGATATTTTTCTATCCGGGTCTTTTCTTAATGATAGCTGGATTTTTAGTCAGCACTTGGATATTTTTCAACCCTCAGCTATCATGGGATATTCACACAATGCTTTATGCCTCGGGTGCTATTATGATTGGTTTTCAGACTGTAATTTTTGCCGTATTCACAAAAACTTTTGCAGTTCACGAAAAACTCCTCCCAACTACTCCTCAGATAGAGAAAATATTAAAAAACCTGACTCTTGAAAAGGGTCTTGTTACTGGCGGTATAATGGTTTTTCTGGGATTAGGAGGATTTATTTATTCGCTGATAATCTGGAACGATAGAATTTTCTTCGAAGCAGGTATTACGATTACAATGAGGCTGGTAATTGCATCTGTAACACTACTGGTTCTTGGCTTTCAGTTGATATTTTCAAGTTTCTTTTTCCATATGTTAAGGCTAAATACAAAATAGCTACCAAAATATAATCACTACGTGATAAAGAGCAGAATTGAAAATTAATCGCTACCATTATAAAATCACTACGTGATTTATTATCATTATATAACAGATTTAAAATTTATTAATTCAGAAAAATATTAATCACGTAGTGATTAAATTTTGGTAACAAGACAAACACAAAAACAAATCTTATCGCATAGCGATTAAATTAATTAATAATATAATCACTACGTGATAAAGAGCAGAATTGAAAATTAATCGCTACCATTATAAAATCACTACGTGATTTATTATCATTATATAACAGATTTAAAATTTATTAATTCAGAAAAATATTAATCACGTAGTGATTAAATTTTGGTAACAAGACAAACACAAAAACAAATCTTATCGCATAGCGATTAAATTATAAGGATGGATAAAATTTTAGGGCTGTCAAACCTATTAACAGCCCTTAAAGATACGATAAAATCAATTTCCTATCTCAATATTATGAATTTCTTAACAGAAATATTTGTTCCACTACGCATTTCAATGAAATAAAGACCGCTGGATAAGAAATTAATATCAAGCTCCGTGTGATTTCTTCCAATTGAGACAGCATTCAGGTTCCATGTTGATAAGACAAAACCTTTAATATCATAAATATTGAATGTTAAATCAGATGATGAGTTCAGATTAAAATGAATCTTTAATTTATCATCAAATTGAGCCGCTGAGACAATATCGAAATCAATAACATCGTTATCGGAAACAAAATTGGGATCTTGCTGTTTTGCTTTACCTTTACCTTTCAACATCACAGATAAATCACCGTTTTCGGCATCACTTTTAATTGTGATATTTTGCTCAAACATAACAGAATCGTTTGGAATAAAGCAGATTGATTTGAGATAGATTTTTTCGCCGGGCATCACACTAAACGGAAATGTAGGTTCAGTTGGTGTTGTCATCATAAATGGCGGCTTAATGTTTTCAATAGCATTAACAATTAGCTCAAAATTTCCTGTATTTTCAATTTTAAATCCTTTATCATTTTGCTCTTCAATACACAGACGACTATTAAGAAGAACCTCCCCAAAATCATGTCCGGCAGCACTGATTGCTGGAAGAACTCCAATGCCGGTCAAAGGAATTCTATAAGTTAAACACTCTGAATTAAAAATCAGAGTATCGTTATTAGGTGCATTCGGTGCAGTTCTGTTTTTGGGGGAATAAACAACAATCAGCTCTCTGGATTCACCATTCTCAAGAGTAAATGGGAATGGATTATCCTTTAATTCGAAGAAGCTGGTTTTGATAGAAACGCTTGTGAAGTTTATTGGTCTGCCGGAATTATTTGTTATTTTGACAGGTAATTCCTTTTTTCTTTGAGCTCTAACTTCACCAAAATGAAGAATACCAAGCTCGTCTAAGGTTTCTTTGTATTCAACAACTTCAGGCAAGTAGGTGAGTGTGTCGAGTATAAAATTCCCTGCTCTATCCATTATTCCAACAATAGCATAAGCAGGTTTGGTAAGGTCAACGACATTTAGAAAGAATTTCTGCCTTGATATTTTCATTTGAGGTTTGAAATTATTGGGATTTTCCATCGAAAAGTTAACATTATAGGACTTCTCCGAAAAAAAGGCAATCCTTTTCAAACCCTGATCCAACTGACGGGGGTTATCGGTTACTTTTCCGACCTTTGTTTCTGTTGCTTCATAAGTGAAACTTCCACATTTCCCTGATTTAGTCAATACAGGAGGTTCGACGTCATACTCATCAATTTTGTTAGTACCCATGCCAACCGGATAACCGTAAGCATTGAAACTGCTGAATCCATTGAGAAATCCCCCAATTTTTGTGTCGGAAGTAATATTATGTGTTCCTAATTCAACTTTAAATCTAATCCAATAGATATCAGTAGCTTCGATTCTGTTACCAAAAAGTTGAGGATATTTTTTCCAGATTTCTGTTCCATTATGTTTGATAGATTTTAATAGTTTATTATCAGGGTCATTCGGATCGCCGATAGCAAACAAAGTTATTTCATTATCATTAAAATCGGTTTTGTCAGGGGTTTGAAAAACAAAACCGGGAACATATTGTTCGATAGGAGGAACAACCACACTCAAAGGAGACCATTTTGAATCACCATCCCATGGTTGTGAAAACGCATTTTGTATAAGAAGGAATGGTTTATCACTCTGCCAATATGAAATACCTCTAACTGATTTTTTTGTATTATTATTTCCAACATCACCTATTGGATCAACTTCATTCCACCCCCCTGCATTCTGTATTAGAACGTCCCGGTGACCGATTAGCTTGAGAGTTGACTTATCATAAAAATCGCACTTGATATCGGTTAGTTTCTGAGTGGCAACAACTCTGAAGAGATCCCCTTCTCCTTTGGCACTTCCTCGGGGTGTTCTATTGAAAGCAACTGTTGCGTATCTTTTACCAAGACTCGAGATAGGAGGTATCATTTCGTTAATGTGGTCTCTGTCTTCAGTACACTGGAATGGAATCATAGTTCTGAGATGGAATGATACAACACCAATAGGCTTGTTAGCAGAAATAAGCGTTCCGGTTAAATCGAATTGTCCTTTAGTTTTGCCATCGCCACGAACTAAATAGGTCTGACCCTCGTTCAAAGTAATATTTATTGTTTCACCAATATCAAGACCACCGACAGTAGTAGCAAAACCTTTACCGACTCCGTCAAGTTTTATTGTAACATTTGTTCCATTTTCAGAAGCTATAACAATGAAACCTGCGCCTCTGTATTTATTTCGGTCGTCGCCGGAATTCTGATACCAGTCATAATAAGCACAATGATAATAATCTTTGTCCCAACCTTCAACTGGAATTGCGGCGTAACCATCTGATGAGTATTGTTTTGAATTGATTACATAGACAGAAAATGGTTGGTCGGCGTATAAGTGAATTCCTTTTTTCGAGACAACCTCGCTTTCGTTGACTTCCATTGTCCAGCCAAAATCATTATTGTTAGTAGAAAAAGAAGTAACTTTGAAAGCTTCAGCAGATTTTGATTTGATGACTCCTAACTCTGGCACTTCCATAAAAATTGTTGTATTTCTTATAGGAGTGCAAACAATTTCAATTCCTTCCTGTCTCAAACCACTATTTGATACGTCATTCTGAGGAATAGCTACCCAGAAATTTTTTCCAAGGTTGGAATTGCTCATCTCGAGATTTATGAGGTCAGGTTGGCTATTTGCTCTTGATAAGCCAGCAAAAATAATCGTAATTAGTATTATTATTTTTTTCATAAAATTTACCTCCAAAATTTTTATCATATTTAAGATTGTTAATTTTTTTATAATATAATATAAGAAAGAATTAAGCAATACAAATAATATTTTTTATTATTTTTTTGTAATATTTTAAACTACAAATTGTTATTGTTTTTTCTTTTATTTAGGATGTATATTGAAAGGGCAGAGATTATTCCAATGAAAACAAATGGCAACCAAATGAACAGAGGTTGATAATGATTCCAGAGAAGATTCGTTAGTGCGGATGTATCTAAATTAGCAACATTTCTAAGCTTTTCGAAAGAATTAGATAAATTCATTTCTTTGATTCCGTAGAATTCTTCCAAATACCTTGAAGCAAGAAAAGCTTTCTCTCCGAAATGCTTATAAATAAACCCGCCCGATAGGGCTCCTATGGACAAGCCAATAGTATATGACAGATTAAGATAGCCCATATATAACGCTTTTTGTTCAGCTTGAGCTTTTTTTGAAAGATGCTCCAAAAATTTTGGATTAACTGTCATCTCCCCAAAGGTGTATAATATGACACCACCGATCAAAAAATATCCCTCTCTTGAAAGTCCGCATAATTGAAGTCCAAAGGCGGCAAGAATTATTCCAGAAGAGATTACTTTAAGCCGATTAAAATTCTTTGTGATTGATGCAACAAAAACCACAAATAAAATAACTAAAACTGAATTAAAATTATAAATCCATTCATAAGAAATCATTCTTCCGTTGGGGGAATTTATAAGCATAAAATCTGGCAGATACAAATTAACTGCTAAGGCAGAGGTATCAGACCAATCAATTATAAAATTTGGAAGAGTTTCGTAGAACTGCATATAAATTATTATAAATCCAGACATACTCAACAAAAACCAAATCATATCCGATTTTAAGAGATTCGTATAGATTCCTTTGAAAACATCTCTTGCTTTTTGATATAATTCTGATTTGTTTTCGGGTAATTGTCTATAGAAAAGAACAATTAAAAAATTTAATAAAGTCAGTCCAGCACTTGCAAAAAAAACGGAAGACCATGATATCTCCTTCATAAATTTCGAAAGGGGGGGGGTGAGCATTACTGCCACATTGATTAACATTACATAAATACTCCAGGCTTTGGCTTCGGTTTCAGGGGAGACAGAAATTGAAATACTTGCCTGAATAGTTGGACGAAATATTCCTGAACCAATACCAAGTATGATAGTACCGATAATGAAGGGGATCAGCTCTCTTTGTGTTCCTAATAAAATATATCCACAGAAGATTAATGATAAAGCAACAAGGAAAGATTTCTTATATCCATACCTATCTGTGAAACCACCGGAAAATATAGGAACAATATTCTGGAACAAAGCCCATATTAAGAATATAAATCCTTTCAATGCCTGATCCCAGTGAAGTCCACCGGCGGCATCTTTCTGAGCAATATAAACAGGCATCTGGAGTAGAACATTCCAGTAAGCCAGTTTTTCGATCATCTGAAGAATATTGATGAGCCAGAATCTGAGCGGATATTTTCCTGAAAAATTTCTCAGTAAGTCTCCTAAAATTTATAAGAAAAACCAAGTCCGAATACCTGTTTTATCTGCAATCGTGAACCTTCACCGACTTTTATTTTTACACCGTTAATTTTTTCATATATCGGTACTTTTATGTTTTCGTCATAAATTAAATGAAGAATAATATTTGCGGTGATAAATTTATTGATTTTCAGCATAATATTAGTTTCCCAATCAACATCAATATTTTTACGGTTCCCAGGATCTTTATCAGTATAATTATTAAAAAGCGCCAACTTCGATTCGAGATTAACATTTTCGAATATATCCTTTTTGAAGATAGCTTTCAAATAGGCACCAAATTCTGGTTTAAGAGTTTTCCCATTTTCAATCAGGTTCCCATTATTGTCATAAATAGCTTTATCCACACCATAGGCACCCTGGTCGGCAAGTTTTTGGTCAAGAACAAAAATGAATCTGCCGGTGGCAGGTGATAAATATACTGAAAAGTAATCAGAAGGTTTATAATCTAAACCGAGAGAAGTAATTAAATAACCCGGTGCAAAGAATTTGGATACGACATCGGAGTCATTTGGATAATTATAACCATAGGTGAATTGAGTTTTCAAATTTAACAAGGCAGTATAGAAAACCTTATTGAATGCATTCAAACCAAGTTTGGAGTTTAAATCAATCTTATCTTCGTTCTTTCTTAGTCCCAGTTCTTCGCCACTCTGGATTCCATAAGCCATATCAAGGCTGTTATCCCATTGAAATCCATCTTTCTTGTAATTTGCAAAAAGATTAAGGAAAGCAGTGCTTGATAGACTGCTTTCGCCGCCCTTAGCCCAATTCGTAAGGCTAATCTGATTAAAAACGAAAGAAATAAAGCCACCATCAGTCCAGAATTTGGAAGTGTCTGATTGAGTTAATAAGTTTGAGGAAAAGGCAAGAAAAAATATCAACAAACAGAAGAGATTTTTTAATTTTTTCATAATTTTTTCTCTTATAATATTAATGTAATTAATGGATTTTATTGTTTTAAATGGGCATAAACACTTGATTCACCAGCAATCATAAATAATACTTTCCGTTTGCCGGCTCCAAAATCTTTGATTTTTAATGTATATCTATAAAGTTTGAATGTTATTTTACCAACTGGTTTGACTCCAAACTTTTCTAAATCCCCCGGATTAAAATTATAAGTGCCATTATCGTCAATTTTGAAGCCGCTGATCTTTCTCAATGTATCCGCTCCTACCCCATTATAGACCATGCTTAGCCATAAATAAGTTTTTTCACTTGGTTTTGTCCATCTTAAATTTATTGGTGTACTTAAGGAAATAATTGTATCCTTGGTATTAATATAAAATTTTTGTAAATCATCACAGGTTTTTATAGTATCGAGATAAATATCCTCATTATGCATAGAGAGTTCCCATAGATATTTTTTCCCGAACTGATATTTAAATCTATTCCAGTTGACAGGCATCTCAAATTTAGTTGGAAATACTAATGGAGTCAGGTTTTCCATTTCAATTTCATCAAATTTTTGATATTTTAATTTGCTTGGGTAATCAAGATAGGAAAGAGCATAAGCCATGCTCTCGGATGAGGGTAAATTTCCGGTTAGAACGGTAGCATTGGTCAAAGAAAGATAAAAAAAAGTCTGAAAATCATCATCTTTGACTAAATCCATTATATTATTAGCGGGTAAGCCCTGAGTTAAAAAAAATATTCTCATACCTTGTTTGATGTCAATAGGCTCAGAACTCGAGAGACCACTATCTCCACAGCTAAGTTGAGCAAGACCAACTAATGTAATAATTATCAATATTAATTTATTTTTTCTCATACCAATTTTTATTTTTTTGTAAAAATAAGTTAAGACAAAATAATAAATCATAAAGATATTTTTAACTTATTTTCTAAAAAGGGTCTAAAATTTAAAGCGGCTGACAAAAAGAGCAACAGAGATGAAATAATAAAACACCATTCAATACTAAGAGTAGAGGAAACGAACCCGCATAATAAAAAACTGATTAATGCACCAAATAGATTTGCACTCGAAGCCAATCCCATGACCCCTCCTGCATTCTGGGGATCAGTTCTTTTGCTCAATGCAGTGAATAGTGATGGAAGAATCCCTGCAAAAAAGACTCCCAGAAGGATCCTTAGAGGAAATAAATAATAATAGGTTGGAACAAAAAGATGGCTGAGCATAACAATCGCGGAAACCATAAGGCTAACCAGAAGAGTTTTTTTATGGTCCTTTCTGTCATTTCGCTTTCCCCAGATCGGTGCAAAGATAATTGTAAAAATTCCAACAATACCAACAAGCAAACCTGTGATAGTGGAAAGGTATTCAGTTGGAGCATGAAGTTTTTCGACGAAATAAGGGAAAATCGGCTGGGTGAATAGAATTCCTGCCTGAGAAATTACAATTAGTATCAAAATAGTTGTCAATCCCTTTGAGTTTTTTACTATTTTTAGATTTGTAAAAAGGTTGTCTTCTTTATTTTTAGGGACTATTACTGAATCTTCCTGAACATATTTAATGATAAGAAAACTACTAACAAGACACAATCCGCCAACAATAAAAAAAACAATTCTTAAACCGAATAAATCAGAAATAATGCCACCAATGAAGGGACCGATGATAGTTCCCGCAGATTGTGAACTTTGAAGAATACCGATTGCATAACCAGAGCGTTCTTTCGGTGTATTAGCAATAACGAAAGACAATGAAGCAGCAACATAACCGCTCAATGCTCCCTGAAGCACACGAAAAAAAAACAACTGATAAACATTCTGCGAAAAGCCCATAAGAACCATTGAGACAGCAAGCCCAAGAATTGCTCTGATTACCATTAGTTTTCTGCCATATTTATCTCCCAAGGCTCCCCAAATCGGTACTGTTATTATTGAAAATATATAAGGACCTGAAAATACAATACCGCTCCATAATTTAGCATCATTCATTTCGGAAATGCCCAGCTCCCTTATAAATAAAGGAAGGAATGGGACACAGGAACTCATTCCAGCCATAGCGATAAATTGAGCTAAGGCTAAATAAATTAGGTTCTTTTTCCAGTTGCTGTCTTTAGATTTTAATACTTCAATTAAGTGATTGAACTTTTTTATGGCTGGGTTAAATAAAAATTCTTCCATTTATTTATGGAGTCGCTTTATTTCAAATAATTCAAAAAAAGCTTTTAATCCTTTGACGGGGCTGACAGTTGTTCGGTCATCATTAAACCATTCAACGGGAACCTGTTTGATTTTGAGATTTTCTTTTTTTGCGATATATAAAATTTCAACATCAAATCCGAATCCGTCAATTTTTGCTTTACTGAAAACCTGCTCGGCAGCATAGTCTTTGAAACCCTTGAAACCGCATTGAGTGTCCTTTATACCGGAAAAGAGAATAGTCCGGACAAATAAATTAAAAGTTTTGCCGAGCAGTTCCCTGAAAAAAGGCTGATGAACTTTAATCAATTCAGGCTGAATAGCCCGGCTGCCAATACAAACATCAGCTCCGCTTTCTAATTCACCAATAATTTTTTTAAGCTCATAAATGGGAGTAGAAAAGTCAGCATCGGAAAAAACACGTAAACGTCCTGTGGATTCAAGCATGCCTTTTCGGACTGCAGCACCTTTGCCAGTATTTCTTTCGAGCTGAAAGACTTTGACAGAATGGCCGTAATTTCTTGCTAAATTGGCAGTTCCATCGGTTGAACCATCATCAACAACAACAATCTCGTAGGTCTCAAAGTTATCTTTAAGGTAATTTTGAGCTGAGAGGAGAGATTTTCCAATCCTCTCAGCCTCGTTATAAGCTGGTATAATCAACGAAATTTCGGGTTTGAACATTTCTGTCAGAATTTATTGATTCTTTGCGGTGTCGTTCCTTGTATTGCCACCTAATCTTTTTATTTGTTCATCCATATATCTTGCCATTGACTGAATTAGCGGGTCTTGATCAGAAGAATATTTTCTATATAATGAATCTGCTTTGTCAATAGCTTCCTTTGTTTTGCCTTGCTTTTCGAGCAGTTCAATTTCGGTTTCATCAATACCGACAAGATTACCAAGAATATCATAAATATTTTTCTGAACCTGACTGGCTTCGTTTTGATATTGTGGATTTCCCTGAATACTTGAAAGAGCCTGGCGGGAAATCGTATAAAGAGCCATCAGTTTTTCTCTGGCAGAGTCATAATCGCCTAATATTTTATAAGCCTCGGCGGCTGATTTATGAACACCATGCCTGCCTTTCATTTCATCAGCTAAGGATTCAACTCTATCCCGACGTAATTTATTATTAGAAAAAATTTCATTGCAACTCTTGATTGTTCTGCGAGCCCATTCCCGTGCTTTTTCTTTATCACCGGCTTCATTATAAAGGAGAGCAATCTGGGACTCCTCGTCATGATAAAGTGGGAAGTAAACCGGGGAGATATATTTATTCATCATATCAATAACTTGAATGCACTTTGCCGAATCTCTCTTGGTTTCCAACTGATAAGTAGCATAATTGAGGTATAAAATTCTGTAGTTAGTCATCAATCTTCTGTGGACTTCGTCATAGTAATAATAACCATTACCATCAAGATTACGTAATTTGAATCCAAATTTTGGTTCTTTTGAGAAATTATTTGAGTTATCAACATTCATCAGGCAGGCATCCATAACCTTTTCGTATATCTTCCCTGTTTTCAGGCTGTTAACCGGGACGGGACATACTCTCATAGCCATACCCTCATACCTTAAATGTCTTCCAAGTCCCGAAAAAACATCAGGACCAACAGAAGAAGAAAAGTAAACAGGTCTCTCGAATCTTGTTTGCTGAAGAATATCAAGAATCAACTTATTATTTACATAAAACACATAATAGGTTTTTCCATCACGTTCACCCAATGGGCTGCCTACAAATGTGAAGTTCATTTGACCTGTATTGATAATATTCTGGTCGTCTGTGTATTCAGCAAGAATTTCCTTTTTAACAGGAATGGTAATATTTTTGGCTTCTCCAAAATCATAACTCAAAGCTCTGTCGTCAGTTTCGCTAACTCGAAGGCTTTCGTCAGAAAAAGACAAAGGAATTTTCTTGGCTCCCCATGGTTCTCTGTTTTTAAGCTGATCAATATACCAGAGGGTCTGTCCTAAGCTGAGATTGACAACCCTCACATCTCTTCGAACACCCTCGACATCCTGAAGGAACCATAAAGGGAATGTATCATTATCGCCATTTGTAAATAAAATTGCATCTTTTTCGCAACTTTGAAGAATATTATAGGAGTAATCGAAAGGAATATAATTTCCTGCTCTTGTATGAATATTCCACCCTCCTATTGCCATATTCACAGGCACTAAAAGCAAACAACCGACAATAACCAAAGATACAAATGCAGGAGCTTTTCTCTTTTTGAAAATCCATTCCACAAGGGCATAGGTCCCCAAACCAATCCACATACAAAATACCATAAAGGAGCCAGTGTAGAAATAATCACGCTCTCTGGGCTGTGGGTTCTGCTGGTTTTGAGCAATTGCAGCCAGAACACCCATCAAAAGAAACATTACAAGATAGACCCATGCCATTTTTTTATCTTTTGTAAAGTGAAAATAGAGGCCGATCAGTCCCAAAAGCAATGGAAGTGCAAAAAATCTGACAGGGAACTTATCTGCAAAACCAGATTTGTAATTTAATATATCTGATTCCCCTTTGTCCAAAAAGGCAAAATCGGCATCCTGAACATCACTTTGCCGCCCAACAAAATTCCAGAAGAAATATCTCATATACATATGAACAATCTGATATTTCCAGAGATAATTCAGCTCTCCCTCAGTATTAACATTGCTCCAGTCAGGCACAGAGATAGCCTGTCCATCTTTTCTAACAACCCTTTTAGTTTCAGGCTCATACCATTCGCCATAGACATAATTACCATTTTCATCACGCTGATTGTAATAAAATTTCTTTTGTTCATCGTTATAATCTGTTCTGCGGGGCCACATCCTTTGCTCTCCATATTGCTCACGACCAAGATAGGAGACTAATTTTGGAAAATTTTTGGGTTCGTTCTCATTCATTGGAGGATTGGCATTCGACCTCAAAAGAATTTGTGTGTAAGTAGTGAAACCAAAGAGAATTAGAAGAAAGAATGTTGTTGTAAGTTTTAACATATGGTATTTTTTCTTGATACCATACCAGAGAAGGGCTATTGCTCCTCCGATTATTGCAATTGCAAATAAAGTCATAACTGGACTGTCCTCGATGATTCTCTCTCTTGCTTCATTTTTGAATGGGGAATCACCTGCAAGCATGGTAGGCAACCACATAATCACAAACTGATAAGCAATGAAAAACACTACTAAAGCAATAATTCCCATAAGGATGAATGATCTTGTATTGATTTCATATTTTCTGAAATAAATCACCATTACAATTGAAAAGACAGTTAAAATAGCCAATAAATGGACACCGGTAGAAAGTCCAAGTATATAAGCAATAAGCAATAAATATCTTTCGTGACCCGGATTATCAGCTACTTCGTTCCATTTCATCATCAGAAATACGACCAGAGCAGTGAAGAGTGAGGAAGTTGCATATACCTCTGATTCTACTCCATTAAACCAAAGAGTGTCGCTAAAGCAGAATGCCAATGCTCCAACAAAGGCAGAGCCATAAACCATTAATCTGTCAGCTAAATCGGAAATCTCCTCTTTTCGGAAATTCATTATGACCTTGACGGTTATCATATACAGCAGTAAAATTGTAAAGGATGTTGAGACTACTGATAACATATTCATCCGCCAGCCCAAATCACCAAATGGAATCAAAAACTGAAAGAGACTACCGATCATTAAAAATAATGGTGCCCCCGGAGGATGAGGTACCTGCTGCCATATTGCAGCTGCAGAGAATTCCCCGCAGTCCCAGAATGGAACAGAGGGTTGCACTGTTAAAGAATATACAATGAATGTTACAAGGAAGGAAAGTATTCCAAATCCCCAGTAATAAGCCTTATTATTATCCATTTAATTTCCGTTATGTTTATTTAACAATAAAAAAACTAAAAAAGTTAAATTTAAATAAAATACAAATTTAGCTATAATCTTTGAATTAATTGACTGATTTTAATTTGAACAAAAAGCAATGAAGGAAATATTGATTTAGACATAGTTCTGTATTCCCGTTTGCACTGGAATGACAGACAACTGACATTTGTCATTCCCCCGAAAGTGGGAATCTAAATAATTTTTTGGCATTGGATTCCCGTTTACACGGGAATGACACATTCTTGACTCCCGTCATTCCCCCGAAAGTGGGAATCTAAATAATTAATAAAAATTAATTTGGAAATTAATGATTTATTTATTATGTTAATTTTGAAGGTAAGAAGTATTGTTATTGTTTTGTGATTGTTTATTTGATTTGATTTGATTACCAATACCAATACCAATACCAATACCAATACCAATACCAATACCAATACCAATACCAATACCAATACCAATACCTTTTTATGTTTTTTGAAATATTTTTAACAAATTTGAAAGGAGCACTTAGCTTATGCGGGTAATTTCTTACAGCAGGAGTAAAAAAAGCCGAACCGGAACCTAAACCTACCGATTCGGCATAGAAGCGATCAAAGGAAAATTTGTTGACTTAAAAGTTTTGCCCAATTCCAAAGAGCAAAATAAAAAAAAATGTAACTTTTTTTAAATTAATTTGTTTATTTTTATAATAGGAGAAAAAATGAAGAAGATAATCAATTTTAATTTTTTATTTATTTTATTTACTTTGTTTTTTTATCAAAATGACAATCTTATATGCCAATGGTGGGAGATAGATGAAGACACTGATTATTTATATCGAGACAATACTGATTTTACTAACGCAGAATTAACACCCCAACCATTCTGTCAATGTAAGGATATGATTAAACCAGGGATTTGGCGTGACGGTCAAACAAATGATGAATTATACCTTAGAGGAGGACTGCGTTACTTGATTACGGAGCCACCTCCCCCAACATATTGGGAATGCCAGGAGATGAATTTAAATATCTGTGCATGTAATGGTAATAATATAACTCAGATTGATATCCGTTTGCCTTATGATCTAAATAACCCTTGCTTAAGTAACTTATTTAGATTTGCTTTACTCCATGATGATGTTCAACGTACTGTTGAATATCTTTCACCAGCGTTTAATCCCAATCAAAACCAGTTTACAACAATTAATATTGAACCACCCATATTATCAGGATTTTGTAGGGTATTAAAAATCTGGATTTGTTCACCATCACTGCCATGCTCTGGAATGAACAACATTGATATAACTTTTCAAATATTTAATGAAAATTGTATTCGTACAATGACATTCCATTTTGACAGACCTCTTGGAGTTGATTGGATATACAAAAACAACTTAAAATATATAGAAAGCAGTTTTCTGAGTGATTTTAATAAATCACACTCTAATAGTAACGATCTTATTCAATATAAAATATTAAATGTATTAAATCATGAAATTGAATCAGGTAATTTAAGTAAAAAAGAAGATTTCAATAATTTACAAAATAATTTGAATATTCAGCCGGGATTATATCTGATACAACTTATAAAAGATAACAAAGTAATCAGGCAATATAAAATTTTTAAAAATTATTAAGGAATTTTAAAAATGAAAGTGATTCTTGCTATATCGGTTTTATTTTTTATTTTAAACAATTTCACCAAAGCAGATGATTTCGAGTATCCCCAAAATTTGAATTTTGGGGATATTAATCTAATCGAAAAAAACTGGAAAGGATTTCAAAGCTATTGGCCATTATTTAATGGTCATTTAAAAATAAAAAATATTTCAAAGGATACCATTGACCTAATATCTTTTACATTAAATAGCTTGTATGATACAATTATAAGAAAAAAGAATTACGTTAAAATATCTGAAGTTTACCAAAATAATATCACAGTTTATCCGGATGAGGATTTTTATTTACCTTTAAGTGTTTATGCGGATTTTATTGATTCAGTTAGTTCTTCTGGTGAATTTTTAAAATCAGAATTACAGATTATTTATCATAAATTTTACTCAGATTTTTATGATACTATTTCTGTTGATGTTTTCTTCAGAGTAGTAAATAAAAAAATATTATCTCTAAAAAAATGGGATGTAAAAAAAGATTGCAACTGCTTTTTGGAAGATTTTGGTAAAAATAAAATTCCAAAAAGTAATACAGGTGCTTTTTTATACAATTTTAGCGGAAGAGGTGTAACTATTGATTCCATTAATTATAGATTAATAGGAAAAAATTTTACAAAAGTTGAAATTTATGATAATGAATACTCTATGACATCTTTACCATTAATAATAGATGACAATAGTATCGGTGGTATATCTTTTATTGTAGAAGCAATAGTTCCTGAAGAAAGCAAAGTGCTATTTTCAATTTATGGGCATTTTAATGACAATTATGAAAGTTTTGAGTTTTCAGATACTGCAAGCCACAAATTTATTACTCAAAAAAATTTCCAGTTTATTTATAATCAACTTGATAAACAATATTTAGAAGTAGGGGAGACAACTAAAAATTTTCTTAGAAGCAGACTATATCTATATAAAAGTGAAAAATGGACCTTAAAATCAGTTGATTACTCATCACCCCCAAATTCTTTTCTTGAAGTTATTCCTTACACTACTATACCCATAACTTTAGATTCAATTTCTAACACATATTTAACATATGTGCAATTTAAATCTTATTCTGAAGGCTTAAACCTAATTAAAATCTTTATGAATTTTGAAAGTGAAAGAGGCATTAAATTAGTTTATCCATACATTTATATCATTAATGTAATTAAACCACTGGATGTTCATGAACAAAAAGAGCAACAACATCCTTTCTCCATCTCCCCCAATCCCGCGGGGGAATATATAGAAATAAAAGATGTAAGGGCAGAGCACGCTCTGCCCCTACAAGATATAAAAATCTACAACCTGCTCGGGGAGTGTGTTTTATCGGTAGCACAGACGTTCCCATCTGTGGACAGTGGTCAGACAGGAATGTCCGACCTACTAAGGATTGATGTTTCGGGATTGCCGGCAGGGGTGTATTTTGTCCGTATTGGTGATTGGGCGGGGCGGTTTGTGAAAAGTGGTATGGAAGAATCATATTTTATTAAATAATCGGTCAGTTTAACCAAGTATTAAAAACTTTAAGATAGTTACAATAAAAAGATAGCATAAGACGTATATTATTTGTATTTTTATACGTAAATTAGATAATTATGGACACAAAATTAACAATAAGGTTAAATGAGAAGATCATTCAAAGGGCAAAAAAATATGCTAAGCATAATAAAATTAGTCTTTCGAAGGTTATTGAATCTTATCTTGATTCTTTAACAAGGAAAACAACCGAGAAAGACGAGATAACTCCATTTGTAGAAAATTTGATTGGTGTTGTTGAACTCCCTTTAAATTATGATTATAAGAATGATTTCTCTGAATATCTGCAGGAAAAGTATAAATGAAAAAGATTCTTATTGATACAAATATAGTATTAGATTTATTAGCAAAGAGAGAGCCTTACTATTTAGATTCGGCAAAAATCTTTTCGATGGCGGATAAACTAGAATTAAAAATATTTATTTCATCTCTTACAATTGCCATCGCAAATTATATATTATCTAAATATACAAATTCAGTTGAGGCAAGAAATATTTTAAGGAAGTTTAAATTATTGGTAGAGGTGTTACCTCTTGATGATAAAATAATAGGTTTAGCTTTAGTTGACGATGAATTTTCTGATTTCGAAGATGGTATTCAGTATTTTACTGCATTCGAAAGCAATTTGGATTCGATAGTTACACGCAATTTAAAAGATTTTAGAAAGTCAAAATTACCTGTTTTTACTCCGGAACAGTTTCTGAGTTCCCTTCGAACAAATTTTTAATAATTACTGTAGTAATAAGAAATGGATGTTCTGAATTTATAGAAATACCTAATGATATACGCAATTTTTTTCATCTATCATTTTTGCAAAGGAAGGAATATAATTATTGAATTCCCGTTTGCACGGGAAAGACAATGCTCAAAGAGTGAAAGATAGGGTTGGAAAGATTGATAATATAAGTGCACGGGAAGGAAATTTCCTTCCCGTGCACTTATTTTTCAGTTTGTTTTGCTGCTATACCAGATAATATACTTCGGGTTTTGTGCCGAGTTCGGGTTTTCTGCGAATTGAAAAATTCTCCTGCAGAAGCTTTCGAACCTCGGATTCGGGATTATCCAGATCACCAAATGCGAGAGCCTTGACGGGGCAAGCTTCGACGCAGGCAGGAAGCATTCCTCTGACTAATCTTTCATCGCAGAATGTGCATTTTTCGACAACTCCTTTTGTTCTTGTCGGGAAATCTTCGGTAATATCATTAATAAATGGTCTTGGATCCATCCAGTTGAAGCTTCTTGAACCATAGGGACAAGCAGCAACGCAATATCTGCAACCGATGCACCTGTGCCAATCCATCATAACAATTCCATCTTCTTCGCGCTTCCAGGTGGCTTTTGTCGGACAGACATTGGTGCAGGGTGGATTGCTGCAATGGTTGCAAAGAAGAAGAACATTTTTATGATTCATATTCTGCGGGAGATACTCATTTTCTTGAGTAATAAAGGCATTATGATATTTTTCTTTCCAAATCCATTTTACTTCGTGTTTAACATCATTAATTTTTGGGACATTATGAGTTTTGTGGCAGGCATCAATACACACTTTGCAATCGGATTGCTGTTCGCACTTACGAACATCAATAACCATAGCCCATCTTTTTGCTTCGAGTCTTCCATCGTGAAGTTTAACATTGCCTGTGTCAGAGATTGCATCGAATGTCATTTTGGTGGCAATACCAACAACACCACCGACGCTAACAATTTTGAGGAAATTTCTTCTGTTGATATTCATTTTTTCACCTCCTTTGGAGCAACATGACAGTCCCAGCAATAAGGATTGACTTTGAGATAATTATGACATTGGTCGCAGAATTGGGATTTATTATTATGACATTTCATACAAGTATGGGAAAGGCTCATTTCCATTTTTTTGCCTCTGAAATCAACAAATTTGCCATTTTTGACAAGGAATCTCTGATTTTCGCGAACAACTTTATCTCTCCACTCATTCAACAGATCCATGTGATTGGTTTTCATAAAGTCAGTTGGATAAATACATTCTTTGGAATCATCTGGGAGTTGAATATCAGGTTTGACGGAGGCTTGCCCGCCAAAAATATTAATCCAGAGCGGAGAAGTGAAGAGTAATAGAAAAACGATAATACCAAGAATTACTTTAGGGGCATCGTACATATTATTTATCCTCCTTTCTTATTGTTGGATTACCGCGCAAGTCGGTTTCTCTTTCGTTTTCTCCCTTCATAATAAGTGCATTGCCTACCATTTCGTGAACACCGGCTACTTCCACTCCGGGGACCCAGTATTCAAGTAGTGGGGGTAGGGTAGCCTTGTCTATAGCACACATACAAAGTAAAACATTAACATCGTTTTGTTTATGGACAAAATCAACTGCGTTTGCTCTCGGGAAACCGCCGCGAAGCCTCATTTCGAAGTTTTCTTCGGTTCCGAGACCTGCACCGCTACCGCAACAGAATGTTTGTTCCCTAATAGTATTATCGGGCATTTCGACGAAATTATTCATTACATTTTTAATAATATATCTGGGCTCTTCGAGTAAGCCCATGCCTCTTGAGGGATTGCAGGAGTCGTGGTAAGTTGCCCGCCAATGGTCATTTCTTGAGGGATCGAGCTTGATTTTGTTATTTTTTATCAAATCGGCAGTAAATTCGGCAATGTGAATCATTTTGGTTGAAGCTGCATTTTCGAATTTTGTGCCAGTGATAGGAGAAACAGGAACTTCAAGGAAATCAGCAGGACCATTTAAAGTATCCATATATTGATGGAGGACTCTCCACATATGACCGCATTCACCCCCAAGTATCCATTTGACTTTAAGTCTTTTAGCTTCAGCATAGATTTTGGCATTAAGCACTTTCATCAACTCGTGAGAAACAAAAGAACCAAAATTCCCACCTTCGGAAGCATAGGTGCTCATTGTGTAGTCAAGACCGATTTCGTGAAAAAGGGCAAAATAACCAAGAAGGGTGAAATAATGCGGTTCGCCAAAATAATCAGCCGAAGGAGTAACAAAAAGAATTTCAGCTCCCTTTTTGTTCAGTGGGACTTCAACTCTTACACCGGTTCTATCCTCGAGGTCATCAATAGCAAATTCGATACTGTCCAGAACGCCGTGAGGCTGGATGCCGAGATGGTTTCCAGTTCTGTGGGAGTTTTTGACGGGAGTCATAACCCAGTCAATATTGACACCTATAAGGTTCATAATTTCTCTTGCGAGGAATGTAATTTCGGCAGTATCAATGCCGTAAGGACAGAAGACAGAGCAGCGGCGGCATTGAGTGCATTGATAAAAGTAATAGAACCATTCTTTGAGAACGGGAAAAGTGAGCTCTCTTGCTCCGACCATTCTGCCCATTAGTTTGCCTGCGAGAGTAAAATCACGGCGATAAACGGAACGTAGGAGTTCAGCACGCAAAACAGGCATATTTTTTGGGTCACCGCTTCCAAGAAAGAAATGGCATTTATCGGCACAGGCTCCGCATCGAACGCAGATGTCCATAAAGAGCTTCAAAGAGCGGAATTTGTTAATACGTTCCCTTAAGCCTTCCATTACGATTCTTTGCCAATCCTGCGGGAGTTTCCAATCATCCTCGTAGGGCTGCCATTTCCTTGGGTTAGGCTGGTTTATATATTCAATGCTATCGGGTACGGCGGCGTGGTTATAAGTGCCTTTCCTGAATTCGACAGGGTTATCAATCCAATTTACTTTAGGTGGTTTATAGTTAATTTCTGAAGCTAATTCTTCTGGTTTAACTTTGAATGACATTATTTTTCCTCCTTTTCGAGCGGCAGATTAACATTTTTCATCACTTCACGGAATTCATCTTCGTATTCTTCGTAGGTATGATAGTGCATTTTAAATTCATTATTCCAAGGGTTAATATGACGTTTTTCTCTATTGTCGTTTGATAGATTACGAGTCGGGCTAAAGAAAATACCGGGCATGTGAACAAGTTTGCTCATCGGGAAATAAATTAATAAAACTGAAACAAGGAATAAATGCAATGAAAACAGAGGGTCAAGCTTTGCCGGGACGACTGGATTAAAGCTCAAAATACCAACAGCAAGTTCCTTTATTGGCACTAAATCAACTTTGAAATAGTATCTCATTAATATTCCTGTTGCAGCTATGCCAAAGATAAGCAGAAGAGGGAAATAGTCCGATGAGAGCGAAAAATATTTAATTTTCTGATCAATCACTCTTCTCAGAAATAAATAAGTGAGAGCAACAATGATAGCAACATTAGTGATGTAAAGAATTGGGACACCGAATTGGAAAAAGCCATCAATGCTCTGAAGCCAGCCGACGAAATTAGGAATTGGTTCGGTGAAAAAACGGAAATGGCGCAAAACTATAATCAGAAAAGACCAATGAAAGAGAATAGCAAAAAGCCATAGCCATTTTTCAGAGCCGTAAACTAATTTTTTTCCGTCTTTAATGCTTGCTCTTGTGTTTCTGAAAAGTGATCTGAAGAATAAAATTTCGAGCAACATTCTTACAGTTGTTTCCCAAGCATTAGAAGGATTGTCGAAACGATTTCTATGGAGCCAAGGCAAAGATTTTTGCTGTCCTGCAGTAGTAGTAATACGAAATGGGACAGGAGATTTTGCCCACTTAATGATTCTTACAACTAAACCAATCAGGAAAACAGACAAAGCTATATAGGGAAAGACCACACCAAAAAGAATTGGTGAAATATAACCTAAATAACCTATAATAGCAACAATACAAAATGCAACAAGCGAAAAAAATAATCCCATTTATGAACCCTCGCTTAAATTAGTATCATTATCAAAATTTTCATCTATACCATATTTTTTCATAATTCTATCTGCCATTTTGCCAAATCTGTTTTTCATTTCATTTGCTTTGATTTCGTAAATTTTAGCTTTTAAAGAAACAAAAATATCAACAGCCTCGAGTGCAATGGAATCAATTGTATTGAATAGATCCATTAGATTATCTAAATCATTGGTATTATTGAGGTGTCCGTTTAAATTTGAATAAATAATCTTTTTGAGATTAAGGAAAAAATTAATCGTAACGGATGGATCAAAATCCTGTACGACTCTAATTTTAAGGAAGTTATTGAGAGATTCCCTGATTTTTGGTTTATTGCTATCAGAATAATTAATTATAAAATCGAATAAAGTTTCGAGATCTTTGGCAATATTATAACCGACAGGATTAGAAAATCTATTTTTTCCATTTTTCAGAAATTTTCCGGATTCGACAGGGTAAGAATCAAAGACGGAATTAATCCATTCGCTAAGAAGTAAGCCTTTGGAATTATTCAATGATAAATTTAAATCCATTGTAAAAACAAAGAATAATTAATTGAAACTCACCTGAAATTTTTCAGAAAATTTTTTTAAACGGTTTAAATTACAATTGCATAAAAGAATTGCAATATCAATTTTTCTTTATGTAAAATGAGTGTTGATTTAGATTTGGCTAAAAAGATGGAAGAAAAAAATCAGAAATCAATATTTGGCATAACAAACAGCTGCATTGAATTAAGTTCAAGAGCAACAAGATTACCCAAGCCGATATATTTTCCTTTGTAAACACAACCGCCATCGAGCATAATTTTGTTAGTCAGGAGTGATTGGCTAATTTTATCAATAGGTAATGGAGTGTGACCGACTATGATTTTCTTATTTCCGATAGCAGAGGGGATGATGTAATCATTTCGCATCCAAATCATTGAAGAGGTGTCTTCTAATGGGTTGTCAATATCGAAGTTTAATCCCCCGTGAACAATAATAAAACCATCGAGGATGTAATAATATTGAAGATTTTTAAAGAAAGAGATGTAATACTCGGAGAGTTCTGAAGCTTTTGTAATAAGGAAACTTCGTAGTGTTGCTGCAGCACCATTATAAAGCCAGATGTTGAATTTTTCGTCATCATCAATTGAATCAAGAAGAAGTTTCTCGTGATTACCAATAAGGCAGTTAATTTTGAAATCTTTATTTTTTAGATCTAACAAAAGGTCAATAACTTCTTTACTCGAAGGACCTCTGTCAATATAATCACCCAAAAAATAAAGTGTATCCTGTTTGGTAACCTGAATTTTGTTAAAAAGAAGTTGCTCAAGTGTTTTGAAACACCCATGAATATCACCGATAACGAATACTCTTTCCTGATCCATATAATATAATGATTAAAAAACAAAATTAGCAAAAAATTTGTTAAAATATCAAAAAAAATTCACTAAAGCTAAATTTGAATCCAACTATGAAATCATCAAATTTACAAAAACTAAGAATGAAATAAGACAATAGAATTTTTTTAATTTAGTTTATAATATTATTTTTTTGAAAATTTAAGAATTTTTATTGGTGAAAAATGAGAGAAATGTATTTGAAAAACAATACTAAAATAGATAAAGCAAAAACAAGCGGAGAAAAAAAAGTGATAAAAAAAGTGAATTATATGAATGTTGAGCGTGAAGTGGAACTTTTTTCGAAGTTCGATATGAGCAGCTTTGACAAAGAAACCATTATTGAATGGTACAGAATAATACACCTTGGGAGAAGGTTAGACGAAAAAGCAGCTTTATATTTAAAGATGGCGAAGGGATGGTCTTATCATGCTCCATTTGCTGGTCATGATGGAATTCAATTTGCTCTTGGGAAAATTTTCAGGGCAGGCAAAGATTTTCTTTTTCCTTACTACAGGGATATGTTAACATGTTTAGCAGCTGGGATTAGCGTTGAGGAAATAATACTAAATGGATTAAGCAAAGATACTGATGTTGCAGGGGGTGGCAGACATATGAGCAATCATTTTGCAAAACCTTCTATCGGAATACAAAATGTTTCATCCTGCACGGGGAATCATTCACAGCATGCTGCTGGACTTGCCAGAGCGGTTAAAAGATACAAAGGAGATGAAATTGTATATTATTCAAGCGGAGAATCGGCTTGTTCGGAAGGATATTTCTGGGAAGCATTAAATTCTGCAACATTGGAATCACTGCCTGTAATTTTTGTCATACAAAATAATTTTTATGGGATATCAGTGCCATTGAACGAAGCAACGGCAAATTTGAGAATTTCAGATAATTATACTGGATTTAAGAACTTAATGATAATTAATTGCGACGGAAGAGACCCATTTGATTCATACAGGGCTTTGTCCGAAGCAAGAGAATATGTCAGATCCGGGAAAGGACCAGCCTTTATACATGCTGAATGCGATAGAATCGGTTCTCACTCAAATTCTGACAGGCATGAAATATACAGATCGAAAGAGGAACTGGAAGAAGTTCAGAGAAGAGATCCCTTACTTCAATTTAGATACCATATAATAAATAATGGTATAATTGATGAAAAGTCGTTAAAAGAAATCGAAAAAGAAAATCAGGAGATAATTTTTCAGGCAGCAGACAAAGCTGAAGCAGCCCCAGCTGCAGATGGATCTAAATGGAATAGATTCATAATGCCAGAACCGATAATAACAGTAAATGATAAAAGCGAAGTGCCACATCCGGAAAGCAATCCGGAAATAAGTTTTCTGGAAGCGATAAATCAGACTTTGAAAGAAGAATTCAGAAGAAATCCGAATACATTTCTATGGGGACAGGATATTGGGAAAGGTGGAGTATTTAATGTTGTTAAGGGGATGCCACAGGAATTTGGGAAGGAGAGGGTTTTCAATGCTCCAATAGCTGAAAATAATATAGTAGGAACCGCAAACGGATTCAGCAGATATAGGGATGACATCAGGGTTGTTATTGAAGGTGCTGAATTTGCGGACTATTTTTGGCCCGCAATGGATCAATTGATTGAATGTTCTCATGATTACTGGAGGACGGCGGGACAATTTTCACCAAATATTGTCATCAGACTTGCCTCTGGTGGCTATATTCAAGGAGGTCTTTACCATTCTCAGAACCTTGAAGGAACGTTTACAACAATTCCCGGAATCAGAGTTGTGGCACCAGCCTTTGCTGACGATGCTGTCGGGCTTTTACGTAATGCGATCAGGTCAAGAGGGACAACAATGTATCTCGAAATGAAATATCTATATAATTTTAAGGGAGCACACACAAAAAAACCAGCAGATGAATTTATTGTTCCATTTGGCAAAGCAAAGATAAGAAGGGAAGGGAAAGATGTAACAATAGTATCTTATGGGACGGCTGTTCATCTTTGCCTTAAAGTTGCTGATTATTTTGAAAAGGAAGGTATATCAATCGAGGTCATTGATCTTAGATCATTGATCCCATGGGACAAAGAAATGGTATTTGAATCGGTTAAAAAGACAAACAGAGTTTTAGTTGCACACGAGGATAAAGTTACTGGTGGATTTGGCGGAGAAATAGCATCAACAATAACCGAAAATGTGTTTAATTATCTTGATGCACCTGTATTAAGAGTTGGGTCAAAAGATGTACCTGTTGGTTTTGCCAAAAATTATGAAAGGGCAATATTGCTTAGCGAAGATGATATAAAGTCAGCTATTAAAAAAATTATAAGTTATTAGGATAATTTTAAGCGATACTAAATACTATTTAAGGATTGGAGGCTGTCTCAGAATGACAACCTCTTTTTTTTATTTTAATTATTTTTAATAAAAGATGTGTGAAAATATTTTACAAAAGTGTCAGGAAAATAAACATAAGTAATAAGCAAAAATAAAATCTGAAAATATATGAGACTTTTTATTTTTTTTTTAGTAATTTTAAGGTTTAATGTATTACAATTTAAAAATATTTTGTTAATATGATAAAGAAGAATTTGTGTGAAAGAATTTAAACACTGTAAGAAAACGGACACAAGTTATGCACAAAAATATAGAATGCAACAGAAGGATTGGTAAAAAGTTGGTTAAAAATATTGGAATTTCTTTTATACTCTTTTATATTTGTAACCTGAATAATTGTGAAGTTAATTGACCTTAAGTGAAAAATATTTACCTGAAGGTAAATAAGCTTGGAGGTCAATTTTGTAGTATTTAAGGTAAAAATATTAGAATTTTAAGGAACAAATGAAGCAAAAAGAAGACAAAAATCAAGAAGAAATATTAAAACGACCTGAAATCTCACCTGAAGATCAAGGGAATATTATATTAAAAGTACAGAACTTTGTTGAGGAAAACAGGAAATTAGTTATAGGCATTTCATTAGGTGTATTGGTATTAGCTGTATTATTTTTCTTTATAAAGAACAGAATAGACGAAAGTAACCGAGGAGACTCAATCAATGCATCAGTAGCAATTTCCAGAATAATGCAATATTATCAGGATGGGAACTACCAAACAGCACTCAATGGGGATAGTGTAAGAAAGGTACAGGGTGAGAAGGTAATAGGACTAATCGAGATAGTGAACAAGTATGAAGGCACAGATCAGGGCAAGTATGCCGCATTATATACCGCAAGTGCATTAATGAACTTGAACAGATATCAGGAAGCAAAAAGGTATTTTGAAATTGCATTGAAATCCCCGGCTAAAATAGTACAGGAGGGAGCAAATGCTGGGCTGGCGAGTATTTACGAGATGGAGGGAAAGTACAAAGAAGCTGCTGATCACTATGAGCAGGCAGCATTAATAGCTGTCGAATTAGGTTTGAAGAACAGATATCAGTTTTTTCAGGCATTATGTTTGGAAAAAGCCGGAGATAAGGAAAAAGCCGAGAAATTATACAGAGAAGTCATAGGTGATAACAGGTCGGACTATGTCAATTCAGCAAAGGCTGGGTTGATTCGTCTTGGCACGATAATTGAGTAATTAAAAAATTTGATATAAAATATCAAAATAGTGTGTAATTAATTAAATAATGAGAAATAAATTTAATTTGTTGTTTATAATAGCAATTTTTTTGGAGGTAATATGCGTCGATTGTTTCGTTTAAGTTTACTGATGGTGATATTGTGCTTGCTATCTTTTGCAGAGAGCTTTGCACAGAACCAGGTTTACGTATCAGGACGAATTGCTCCAGGTCAGGTTCGTGTCTTTTTGAAGGACTCAACCTATATTATTAACAGGGACTTAGTGATAGGTGGAACCCTGATAATTGAGCCCGGAACAACTGTTCTTTTCTATCCACAGGGTCGAATCATAGACTCGGTAGGAGGTAGAATAATAGCGGATGGATTAGCATCAGCTACTTATACTTCTAACCCCGGTGGATTAGATCCAATTGCAACTCCCGGATCAGCCCAGAACCCGACGGGTTATTCAGGTTATGCAGATCTAAACTATTTTTTCCATGCTGGTGTGATTAACAGAACAACTACTAATGAGCCAACTGTTAACTCAAGCAAGCGTGATTATATTTACAATGTAGTTTTAAATACAGCAACAAGAAGATTGGAAAATCTTCGAACAGAGGATATCGGACTACCTCTGGGTGCTGACCGTGTTAAAATTACAGCAGAACAAGCTATGATGTTCATAGCCGCAAGATTAGAAATTGACCCGATGAATGATATTAATTTAAATATCAGATCATGGAGACGAGTAGGCGATAGGCCGGTTGATATAACAACAGGAAGAATCAGATTTATCGGACAACCAGATAATAACTTTTCAAGAGAGTGGGGACATATTGTTGTGCTTCCCGGCGCAAGAGCAGCATTTTTCAGAAATGTTACATTTGAAGGTTTCAGAAAAGATACAACAATTGACAGAGTTCCCTATTATGCAGAAAATCAACCCGGTGCAGACTGGGCAGAAATTAATTCAACAATGAAAAAATTAACCAATGGAAGCGGAGGAGCTATAACAACTTTTTCAAGCAGAACATGGTTAATCAATTGTGAATTTAATAATAATATGGCAAGGAACCGGGGTGGTGCTTTACAGTTTTTGCAAACACCAGACGGTTTCCCCAAAAATGTAAATGTAACTCAATTTTATCCAGCCGATAAAAACCCGAATCTTACAGAGCGAGATGGATCAATTTCCAGTATAGTACAAAATCATCCAATTCCGATGATTGACAAGATTGACGAACCCGGAAATTTTGAACCTCTTAGTGATTATGACAGACAAGCCTATGATGATGGGCGTCTTGCTGTTTATCTTGGAAGAGTCAGAAATCTTAAATTCAGTGGAAATAAAGTTCTCTTATCAAATTTTGGGGAGAGATTTATTGGTAATCCACCTGTAAGAGTTGTTATGGACCTTACTGATGAACCAGCTAATTTTCCGCAGGTAACAGGGAATTTTGCTTATGGTGGAGCTATCTATATAGCAGGCAAAGACGGCCAGCCCGGAATGGATTCACAGATTGAAATCGGATTGGGAGTAAACAATTCAATCAGGTTACAAGGTGGATCTGAAATCGTATTTCCAAACGAAGATACTTTTGAAGCAGTTGGAAATAGTGCCAATAATTATCAGAACTCAGGAAACACACTTGGCTCCAGAGGTGGTGCTATTTATCTCGGACGATATACATCATTAATCGTTGCAGGTAAATTCAACGCTAATGAAACATATACCAAATATTTACAGGATTCACTAACCGGAACAAATATTGGATGGTATTCACGAGGTGGTGCTATTTACACAGAAAACACATTTGGCAGACTGCAGGTTCGTGGCGGTCCAAGAAGAGATGCCATTAACAACACGACTGAATTTACAAGAAATAAATCAGGCGCCGGTGGTGCAATATTTAACGATGGTAATACTGATCCCCAAATGTCACCAATCATAGGTGGGTCAGATGTAGTTGTCAGAACAAGGGATTATGGATATAATATTAAATTTGCTGATAACCAGGCTTTAACTTACGGTGGTGCAATCTATACATTAAGAAACTTTACAATTAATGGTTCTGGTGGTGTAGAAGCTAATTCAATAATTGGTTATGGCGGTAAATATCCTGTTTTATTCGAAAACAATACAGCTGGTTATGCAGGTGGAGCAATTGATGTCAGAATTCCAAGCAGTTCGACAATGCCTCCGATAAACCAAAGAGCAGTTCAGATTGTTCGAGCTGAATTCCGTAAAAATACAGTCGGTCAAGGTATTGCTGAAATGAATAAAATACACATCAGAGGTGGTGGAGCTATTTATTCATTAAATGCAGACCTTAATGTTGTTAAAGGTGTTGAGTTCACAGGGAACAAAGTTTATAATGGAAATGGAGGTGCATTAGCCATTATAAATCCATGGACAGCAACAAAACGATATTACGTTTCTGACCTTGACAAAGTTGATATTGAATCAAATATGTTAGCTACAGGATTCACATCAGTTGATGAAGTTATGACATATCAATCTGATGCATATCCACCGGATGCAAGAATGTTAACAAGATTTCTTGATAACACAATTGAAGTTGATGAAGATATATTAACATCACAGAGCGGCTCAGGAACAACACAAATAGGACATGGACTACAAGGTACTTCAGCAAAACTGATTGCTACATCATTTATTGACCAAAATACAGGATTTGCTGTTGGAATGAATGGAACAATAGTAAAAATCACACTTGGAGGATCTAAGTGGGAATACAAAAACTATAATATACCATATAGATTTAATGATGTTACCTTTATCGGTGGTGGAGTTGGATTCATCGTCGGAGATAGAGGTATAATTTTGAAGACAGTAAACAATGGCGGTGATTGGAGAGTTGTAAGAGATCCACTGGATAATTTTTCATTAAATTCAGTATTTTTCGTAGGAACTGATATTGGTTATGCAGTCGGAGCAAGAGGAAAGATCTTCAAAACCACAGACGGAGGTGAAACATGGTTTGATCCAGTAATCTCGACACAGTCATTGAATAATTTAAATGAAGTTTACTTTACTGGCGTTAACACAGGTTTCGCAGTTGGTGACAGAGGAGCAATCCTTGTTACAACAAACGGCGGAGCGAACTGGAATATTCAAAATGCCAATACAATAAGCGATTTGAAGAGTGTTTATTTCTCAGATGCAAGCACCGGATATATTGCTGGAAGCTATGGTGTAATATTCAAGACAACCAACGGCGGATCAAACTGGTCAAGAATTTATGATGATCCAGCAGTTAATTTCAATTCAATCGTATTCACCACACAAACAACCGGTTATGTTACTGGCGATTTTGGGGTATTACTAAAAACCACTAATGCAGGAACAAACTGGACAGCTTTAACACCAAATACATCATACAGCCTAAGTGACATATTCTTTGCTTCAAGCGCAGTAGGTTATGCGGTTGGTGATTATGGCTTAATGATTGGAACACGAGATGCAGGCGCCACATGGAAAGATATTATTCCAGCAGACATAAGTATTGTTGATGTTAAAAGATATCATCCTGATGCAATGCTACCAGAAAATGGGGTAGGGCTTGGAGGTGCAATTTACATTTTGGATAGTGCAAATTATGTAAATCCGGGCAGACAAGATTCAATTTCATTTAACAGAGTAAGAATTCAAAACAATAAAGCCTATACAGGTTCAGCAATATACTCAGATAATTATGATCTGAAATTAATTTTCTCAAGATCATTGATTACCGGTAATGAAGCATACAGTGAAATCGGTTATAATCAGAATGCAATCACTGGTCCTGCTAAAAGCCAAAATCAACAAATTATCGAGAATAAAGCATCAAGCGATCTGGCAGGAGCAACACTCTATGGAGAAATTGTAGGACCATTACCTTCAACAAACTCATCATGGGCTGGCAACTCCATATATAATAATAAGGCAAGATTCTTAATCAGGTTGCCTGACGGACCAAATACCAAAGGTATTCTTGCCGGCAAAGGTGTTGGTCTCGGAGGCACTGATACATTAAGAGGAAACTATTGGGGCAAAACCGAAGCAAACGTTACAATGCAGGTTCAAATAAATAAATGGAATGCAAATGCAAATACTGAAACATTCTTTGTTGAATCTCACTTCAACCCAATGAATGAAACATACATTCCATTTGTATTTTCAACAAATCCTGCTTCGTTAGCAAATCCAACACATCAGGGTCCATTTGAATCAACAGCAAGATTTAACTACAGACCTATTCCTCTCAGAAATGGAGCTGATGAGAATACTGTTGGAGATGAATCAATACCGGAAGTTATGTTAATGTCAGGTTTGATATATGATTTATATGACAAAGGAACTGATATTAAGGTAGCTGATTATTCAAACAGAAGAATGAGCCCAATTGAAGATTTTGCAGTTGGAATTCCTCCGGTAGTCAGAAGATATACAGAACCTGAATATCAGGATAAACCTTCATTTGGCAAATATGTCAGACGTTGGTTAAGAGATCCGTTTATTGCTGAACTAAGAGATAATAATGGTGATTTGGTTTATCCAGAATTTGCACAATTACAAGATGAATTCAGACCAGACAAGTATGGTAATTACTATCATCCAATTGGCTATCCATTATTCCTCGAAGCAAGAGTAAATTATGATGGATTAGCGGAAAGAAGCAACCACGATACAAGATTATTAAACGAAAGTGTCTTCTTTGTTATAAATGAGAACACAGGAGACTTTATCAGAGTAAATATGAGACAGGTTTCTGAAAATGCCCCATTCAGAGAAATTTTCAGAGCAAGAGTTGAATTAGTACCCGATTCATCAAACAGAAATGCAAATTCAACAATAAGAAGAACTATTGAAGGTTTGTATAATCTTGGTACTGGTGATTATTTACTCAGAAATTTGAGACATCAACCATACAATGAAGACAGAGCAGCCCTTCCCGGAAGAAAATATCATGCTTCAACAGGCTCTTTCGGAAGAGTACCAAATCTATTCTCGAACCGCTATTTGAACAATCCAGTACCTTATATGGCACCATCCAATAATGGAACTGCTACGTTCTTTGCCGGTGAGAGATATACAGCTCTTCCAGTTGATACAGGTGATGTTGTAAGAATAGTATCAAGAACAGTTCTATGGAAAGAAGGAGTTATTCCTGCTTTTAATGATGGATTTGCATTCAAGATCGTTGGTTCAACTATGCCACCTGTATTTACAGGAAACGTAGTTAAACTGCAAACCGACACAATTGTAAAAATCCAACCTTCCGAATATCCCTGGAAGAGGTCAGCTGGTATAATGGATACACTCAAGATAACAGAATTCCTACACAGAATATTTGTTACTGAGGATAGAGAATATCCAGTATCTCCAGGTACTTATAGCGGTCTGACAGTTGACGAAGGACAAGGAAGAGACTCTATATTAACAGTTACAGCTATTGATACTAATAAATTCTTTGATCCAAGATCGTTATACTATCCTGATGATTTTGCAAGATTAACATATTCATGGTATGTTTATTCCGAATCTGGTCTTGCAAGATGGTTAATGGTTGATACAATTCCAGCTGGTGACAATTCAGTTGAAAATCCAAGAGATGGAGCATTAGGATATATAATGTTCAGAGGTCGTCCAATAAACCCATACGTTGTTCCGGGTGGTGAATTTGTCGAAGTTTCAGCAGCTAACTATCCACCACATATGAGAACAATTGATTCGCTGAAAAATCTTCCGGCAAGTAAGCAATTACCTGCTGATGTTATAGCAAATTACATTGGTTTGTTCAGGCCTTATATGTCGAATGGTGGATATGATTTAGCTGAAAATCAAACCAGAGCAAGATATCTGCAACAGGATACAATTAACTACGGACCAAACTATAAAATCAATTATCTCTTCAAAATATTTGTTGTAGATTCACAACCCAGATTCCTGAATTGGGTTGCAACACGTGAGGAATCAGATAATCAAGCTGATACTCTAAGAAGAAGAATCAACAGAAATGGAGATGAAGAGGTTTACGTTGTTTATAAACCATCAGTTTATACCTGTGGAATGACTCAAGATAATGAAGTTAAGGCTAACTTAACTGATAAATTAAGGATGCAGTTGGACTTCAATACTGATGATGAGATGGAAGATGAATGGGCAAAGGATTGGGACTTCCGATATGGTAAGACAGCTTATGGATTTATGAACATAGCAATTAGAAATAATGATGGATGGACAGGTAGAGGAAGTGACATAGTTGTTATTGATACAACAACTTATGATGCAGATATGGACGGAAGTGATGATGATCAGGTAATTACACAATCCAGACCCTCATGGATGGCAAATAAATACCTATACGAATATGATGAGGAAGATGCAGCAAAGACTGATATATTTGGTGTTCATTTAACAAACAAAGGCCAAATCAATATCAGAATTGATGCAAATGAAGCATACCAATTATTGAAACCAAGAGAGCAGTATAATGGTGCTTATAATACTGATACTGTGTTCACAATAGTTGTCAATGACGGACATGGCGGATTGAACTTCATGCCAATGAAAGTATTTGTCAATATCAAGCCAACCATTATAACTGAGTCATTACCAAATGCAAAGGAAGATATTGATTATAATCCTCAATTGCTTGATTCAGCAAAAATGATAAAGGTCTATGATCCAAACTTCAATCAAAATCATAGATTTGAATTGATATATGAAGATGATCCAAGAGATTTCATTGACAAAGATCCATGCTTCCCCGAAGCCGGTCAATGGGATATCAGAAATCTGAAGACAACACCAAGGTGGCTCAAGATTAACCCAGTCAGTGGTTTACTCTATGGTACACCCGGAATTGAAGATGCTTTGAGAAATGAACAGGTAACAGTTGCAGTCTGGGATTTGATTGATGGTGAGATTCAGCTATCAGATGTTAAAACACTAAGTCTGTTTGTTGATAGCACAAATCATAAACCAAAATTACTTGCAGCACCACTTGTTAAATGTGTTGACAAGGGAAGACCATACTCTGATACATTAATCGTTTCAGATTACGACCTTAAGAGATTGGTTAAGAACCCAGGCGATATAGTAGAAACTTTAACACTCAGAGTTATCAGACCTGCTAGTGGATTTACCATTGAGCCGTCAACGATAACCGGCAAGGGTGGAGGAAAAGCAGATCCTGATTCAATCAAGATAGTTATTAAGACAAATAGCTTTGATGCACCAATTGATCCTGATGGTAAAGTAACTATCGAAGTCGAGGTTCAAGATGCAGCTGGAGCAACATACAGATTAATCTACAGATTGAAAGTATCAGATCCAGTTGACTTTATCTGCCCGATTATAATCGAAAATACTTATCCAATAGCAGGAAATGTTCCGGGTGATATGAAGAGTGCTTATCAGATACTTGAATTCGGAACAGCCGAAGGTGCAACAACTGGTGACGGATTGGACGGAGAGGTCGTTGGTAAGCTTGACAATCAGTTCTGTGAATGGGAAATTCCACCAAGACCGACGAATGACGTATTTGACGCAAGATGGACAATACCACAATCAAACGGTACATATAGAAATATTTTCCCGAGAGCAAGAGTAAATGCAGGCGTTACAGTACAAGACGTCAGAATACACAAAGGAATATTCCAGGCAGGAGCAGAAGCAGGCAATACATCAATTTACTATCCAGTATCAATAAGCTGGAATAGAAATGACGTACCTGCGAAAGATGACGCTGTGAGAAATCCAAGAGGCTCACAATGGTTCATCAGAGATGCATATTCTAATGGAACGGTATTTAACTATAATATGAGAACTGGCGAGGGAGCTCCTGAAACTGGTGAAATCTCCATAAAGACAGAAGGCGATAGGTTCAGAATACAAATCAATCGTGATATAGTAGATGCATTCATAATACTCCACGATTGGGCAAGTGATGCACCGATAAGCGGATTGCCGAATGAAACAGGTATAATTTCAGTGAATCCAAATCCATTCACTAAATATACACAAGTTCAATTTGGCTTAATCAACAACGGTAGAGTAAAACTCGATGTTATTGACGCTCTTGGTAATGTAGTAGCAGTAATAGCAGATGCAGACTATGAAGCAGGCCAATATACAGTTAATTGGAATGCTGTTGACAGAAGCGGAAATGATCTACCGAGCGGTGCATACACCTGCAGAATGACTATTGGAACCACAACTTCAATTTACAAAATGGTAATTGTAAAATAATCTAACTAAAACCTGTTCACACCTTCGGGTGTGAGCAGGATTATAATAGGTATGAAAATAAATTCAATAATAAATATGGAGATAACAATGAAAAAATTTCTAAGAATTGCTGTGGGTTTGATAGTTATGCTGGGTATAACTTTAAGCTTGCAGCCATTGAAAGCTCAGGTTTATGGTGAGTTCGATACCATAAGAATCAAAACTGGTATCTCTTATCAAGAACTTGGTGACGACAGAGTTGTAATTCCACCTGCTACATTTGGTTTGCCACCAATGTGGACAACTGACTTAGATGATGGATATTCATCTCCGAGTGGAATTCCAATCGGGTTCCCATTCGAGTTTAATGGAGAGGTTTATACAAGCTTATGGATCTGTGTTAACGGATTTGTTACATTTACACCTCCTCCATTTGTTCCTTCAAAGCAGCCAAACGGGTTATTCATTGACGCTGTTTCTTATCCAAAAAACGTGATAGCACCATTCTGGGGTGACCACGTTTTCAGACAGCAGAGTGAGAGATTTAATGGTTATATGCCATCAGAAATATCAGTTCAGAGAACAGATAGCGTTTTCGTTGTTCAATGGAAGAACTTGAATATTAATGATGGAACTGTTAAATCAAGCGTAGGTAATTTTCAGTTAAGGCTTTATAGGTCGAAAGATCCATTATCATTCCAGGGCGATATTGAGTTTTGCTATGGTCCGGTAGCTGGAAATATTTATGATCCAGGAACTATAGTGGTTACAAAAGGCGCCTCTGTTGGATTGAAAGGTGAATTCAATGTACAGGGTGGCTTCAGTGACTTTTTAAACGGATTATTTTATAATAAACCACCACTCGAAGCAAGAACCAAAACAGATCTTACAAATCTTTGGCCACCATCAGATGGAGCAACAGATAAGAGGATATGGTTCAAAGCACTATCAAGATTTAATGTTGATGAATGGTGGGGCGATGGTGATGTGGACTTTTCAAAAGCGAATCCAAACAGACACTTAGGAATGGATCAGAGCCGCTGGGTTACAGTAAATGATGCAAGAATAATAATGAGATCAATAGCAACTAATATACCTTTGGATAGCGTTAGAAGAAGACAAGCATATCATGGCGATGTTAATCATAACGGTCGTTATTATTATGATAACAGCAACGTCAGAACAGATATTCCTTGGCGGGATAAATATTATGGTGATAATTTACCCGCAGAAGTCAGCTCAATTAAGCGAATTTTCTTCCAGTGCAATGAATATGATGCTGCTTTGATACTACATTATATTAGTGCAAGATTGCCTGAATTGCCATGGCTTCTCGACACTGTTCCTCAGTATGGGAAAATTGGAGCAGATGATATTGCAAATGGATTCAAATTTGGGAATGCAAATATAATATCAGAAAATACTTACAGAATTCCTGTTTTCCTTAATGGCTATATGAAAGGTGCCATTGGCGGAAAATTCAAAGTAAATGGAGAACTGATTGATGCAGCAAGCTCAGGTAACTTACTTGTTGATTATTTTGGTAACAATGTAGTAATAGCCGGATCTGACGAATTTGATACTCAAACTCCTATCTGCTATTTGACAGTTAGAAGCGATAAACCAGAACTATCAATTTCAGATATAAGATTCAACGATGTTAAAGTGGATGATTACAAAGCTACATTGTTGACAGTCGAAGATGCGAATAATTCTGTTATAGTTAACAACTATCCAAATCCGTTCAGCTACAAAACATCATTCAATCTGAATTTACCAAAATCGGGTAGTTATAATTTAGTTGTAGTTGATGCTTTGGGTAATACAGTGAAAACATTACTTGATGGATATGCCGATGCAGGAAACTCAGTAGTTGACTGGGATGGAACAAACGAATCTGGCAACAAAGTTGAATCAGGAATGTACTTATTCAAATTGACCGGCGATAATGTTACCGTTTCAGGAAAATTGGTTATTACGAGGTAATAAATTAATATTTCTGCTAACTGTCTGGTTGCTCGTTATGTGCAACCAGACAGGCAAAGCAGGAGATACAGTTGACGTTGTTCTTTCTCAATCAGGTATGATAGATGTTTGTGGCGATAAATCCGATAAAGATATTATAATATTAATCTCAGTCGGAAGGGTTCAGCAAACAGATTCGTTGTTCGGATTTAATTTTGAAATTAAATATGATTCGGTGAAGTTCAAATTTCATTCACCAGTTTACTTAAATACTTTAGCTGAGTTCTTTGAAATTAAAGATGTAAACTTTGGAAAAAAAGGTTTAGTAAGAGGTTACGCTTCAGTTGGACTTTTAGGAAGGCAAATATCAGGGAACAGACCACTGATAGGAATTTATGGCGACTATATAGACAATTGTCCCGGCTCGTCAGAAATAAGCCTGAATTATATTGAATTCACTGATGAGTTTCAAAAAGTGATAAGATCTTATGTCCCAACAACGGTTTATGCAACAGAAGTTTATAAGCCAACAAGATTTTTGCATACTGATTTTTTATTGGACTCTATAGTAGATCTGAGGAAAGATTCAATTATTAATGTGAGAGTCAATTTTGTAACAGGCTCGCAATTGAAACTTGATACTGGTGAATTTGAGATCTATTTTGATAACAGTAATCTGATATATTTGAAAAACATAAAACTGAGCAATGATTTAGAGCTTATATCTGAATCAAGCGAGGATCATAGCAAATATCAAATAGAGGTAAAATTCAACAACTTAAAAGATCAATATATGGATTTAAGATTGATCGTAAAGGAAAACAAGACAGATAGCTGCAAGATTAAAATTGTTCCAATTAGCACAAATTACTGTTCATGTGTGAAAAAATTAGATGGAGACTCTATAATGATCAAGAGTAAAGAAATAATTGACACATCAACAGTGGTTTGGGAAAAAGAAAGTGATAGAAGTACATTGATGAATTATTATGATTATGTATCAGAATCTTTTGTGATTGATTTGAATGACTATATGGACGGAGTAATAAAAGTATATGACATTTGTGGCTCAATGATTATCGAAAAGAATTTTGGCTGGAGCAAAAAAATCTCAATAGATGGAAAATATTTAAATAAAGGAATTTATTTAGCAATAATAAACAATGATTTGAAAATTAACAAAATAATATTGATAAAAAATTAAATTAATCGTTTACCAAAATATTAGGGGGTATTCATGAAAATTAAATTATTACAACGCAGGGATTTCAGGATTCTGCTGGGATTGTTTCTGGTTATAATGACTATTATGTTTACAAATGTAAATATATATAGCCAAACAAAACCAAACATACCCGTTTTATCCTTAACAGGAGCAAATAATAACTGGGACGAGTCCTGGTATCCTGATGGCAGAATCTGGATGCCGGCTTCATTGAACGAGCCAAGAGAGTTTTTAATGCCTGTCTTTATAGATAACAGATGGCATATCTATGAAGAAACACAAGACATTTATCAACCAGACCCAATTAAAAGCTTTCAGTTCACAATTATGTATGACTCATCTGCATTGAGAGTTGTAGGAGTTCAAAAGTTTGGACCACGTGATGAGGAACTTGGCTATGAGCCTTTAGCAAAAACCTTTAACATATCCTGGATGGACGTGAAAGATTTTACGTACAGGAAATATTTAAATCCATTTACACCTGAACAGGATTCGAAGAAAGGTCGTGCTCTCAGAATTGTCGGAACTTCAACTCAACCATTACCAGTAACCAACTTAGATGGCGAAGAGTTCAAAGTATTACTTTATATAAGATTTAAGATTATACCAAAGGACGGAGAAGCTTTTGGAACATCTGGAAATACACCGATTTATATAAAGAATGATACAATAAAATATAATGATATGAACGTTTGCAAAGATGCACCATTTGCAAAATTAAGACCTTATTACCCATGGGTAATAAATGATTATCCGGATCCGAATCCATATACAGGTTTAGCAGGTGTTAAGAATGGTGATCCATACGATGCATCTCAAAATACAGCAAAATGGCCAGTTGAACCAATGCTTCCCGGAACAATATATCTCAGACTGAGCGACAGGATTCCGGTTATAGCATATACACTTGATAGAGCAATTGGTACTCAACCACCAATTTCTGAATTAGGACCAGATCTATGGAATTTGTCAGATCCTATTACGATAGACTCGGGGTCGTTTACACCAATTTATGGAAGAAGAGTATTTCAGCTAAGAAATGGTGTTACAACATCGAGACTACTTGATGTAACACTTGAAAGTGATAAGCCATGGCTGAAATTCAGAGCCTTGAACCTCGGACCCACATCCAAAGTTCCGCGTGGATTTGGAGGTCCAATTAGCAAGGGTACTATTAATTGGATTGACAATGGTATATTAGGAAACGACCAAATTGGAACACCAATCGCAGGGAAATTAACAAAACCTGACGGAGATGTCTGGATTGAAATTCGATGTGATCCGCAGGGACTTCAACCTTCTGAAGGCGAAATGGCAGGAATTTATGTCGGATATATAACAATTAAATCCCATACAGCCTACGTTTCTCCAATCAGATTAAGAGTAACATTTATTTACTTCCGTGTTCCTTATGAACCTGAATTATATAATGCAGGTGGAAATCATAATGGAATAAGATTAACTGTTAAAAATTCATCAGGTGCTTCTGGGTTCACATCAAATTTAATTTTTGGAACAGGCCATAGGGCAACTATAGGTGTTGATACTTTATTTGGCGAATATGCCTATGAATTTGGTTTTACACCCGGTAAATTCGAAGCAAGATTTTTCCCACCCGATGAAGCTCCAGACGATATCAAGTTAGCTGTTTCCAATGGTTTTGGAGATTTTGCACCGGACGATGATGACAACGATGGATCTCCAAAGAGATCAAATTCGAGAGATATCAGAGATATAAATGATACATTGACATCATTGGTTTATAAAGTGCGAATAAATGAAGATACAGCAGCAAACTATCCAATTATGATTGAATGGGATCTTAATGATTTTCCGGAAGGGGCTCAGTTATTCCTTCGAGACACCCTTAACGGTGCATTGTTCCCGAGCATAGACATGAGAAGAGCAACTGTTATCGGCACGAGCAGAAGAGCTTATGCAATTCAGGATCCAAGAGTAAAATCTTTCCTGATTGAATACACATTACCAAGAGTTATTAATTATGTTGATGAATTTGGTAATCCAATTATTAAGAAAGGTTGGAACTTGCTTTCATTGCCAGTAAGACCTATTAACACAAAATGGGATGTAGTCTATCCAAACGCAATCAATATTCCTTACTTCTTCTCGCAGAATCAATATCAGCAACCAGATGCAGGAATTCTGAAAGTTGGGGTTGGTTATTACATTAAATATGATGCTCAGGTTGACAAGAAATTTGCAGGAACATTCATAAACGAAATTTCGAATCCAAGAGATCCGGTTCGTGTTTATCCCGGATGGAATACAATCGGAGCTGCATCAGCTTCTGTAAATGTTCGTGAAATTAATTTCACAAACTTCAATCTTGAGCTACCAACTGTTACTTATACAAGAACATTCGGTATCTGGGGTTACAGAACTGACAGAGGCTTTTATGAAGCATCAGAACTGAAACCGGGCTTAGGTTATTGGATAAAAGTTAACGCAAATGGTTATTACAGATTAGTTCTTGGACTAAGAGCTATTGATGTCGAAGCTGAAATCAATCCAAAGCAGGAAGTTATTAAGAAATCAGACATGCTTGTAGTTAGAGATAATGAACAAAGCCAGAGTCAGGTTTACTTTGCAAATAATATTGATGTTGATGTTAATGTGTTTGAACTACCGCCAGTTCCACCTTCAAATCTATTTGACTTAAGATTTGCTGATGGTAAATATCTGAGCAATCAGAATGAGTCTATAATTCAATTACAGGGTGTTACATATCCATTAACACTAACAATTGATAATGCTTCAGCAAGATATACATTCTACGATGCAGCAACCGGCGAATATCTTGGAACAATTTATGAAGGTTCAAAAGGCAGCATTGAAATCAAGAGCGAAAAATCCAATGCTATTAAGGTTTTGAGATCTGTTGTTGCAACAGAAGGTTTCTCAGCTTTAGCATATCCAAATCCAATTGCTGACAAAGGAACTGTAGCATATAATCTACCTGAAAATGGTAATGTTCAGATTAGCTTATTTGATGTTCTTGGTAACGAAGTTCAAAATCTCTTTAATGGTTTTGCAACTGCAGGTTATCATACAATGGACATTAATGCAGCTAACTTAGCTTCCGGCAGATATATTCTTAAAGTTACTGCCGGTGGACAGAGCTTGATACAAACAATAACAATTGTTAAATAACAAAATTTAACAGGAAAATTATGAGGCTGTCTCAAAAGGGCAGCCTCTTTTTTTTTGCTTTTTATCAATCTAAAATGATTAATCCCTTCCTAATAGCTTGACAGCGGCAATTTCTTTAATGAATTGATGATAGTAAAGAAGTCTGATAGTTTCCTCGAGAGCAGGCTCAATATCGGGATTCCATTTTCTGATGATAGAACCAGTTCTTGGTTGACGGGCTTCATTTTCATTGATAATTTCAGTTATAAATTCTTCAGATGGTAGAGTCGGGTCTGTTAATGAATTTATAATTGAGAGAAAATCAGTTCCTTCGAAATCGGAATTTATTACCCAAAAACCTAATATAAGAGGAAATTCGAAAGTGTCGAACCAATCTTCACTGATGTCCAAAATAGGTGTATTTTCTTTACTTTCTTTGGAGGAAATAATAACATCAGAATTTTTTATCTCAATGTCAATATCATTTTTTAAAATTTTAGGTAACAGTGCGATATCATATTTTTCTGAAAAGAGAATTTTTGATGCAATGGAAATAAAATCATCGGGATTATCAATGAGTGAATTAAAAATATTAGTCAAATCGCTGCGAAAGTAAGCTGAAGAAAAACCAGTATAGCCTTTTAAAGCAAGTATGGGACCGGGAATAATCCTATAGTCAGAGACAGCTACTCCTTTGCTATAGCCATAGGGCGAAAGAATAGCTGCGTCAACTTTTTTTGAAGATATCAACTCGATGCATTTTTTTTCTTCAACAAGGAAAATATCTATTTCCTGATTAGGTCTTGAATGAAAGACATTAAATATTGGATGCTGAGGGATGGCAAATCTTAATTTCATAAAAGTGAAAAATTTTTAAAAAATAAAAATATTAAATAATATGGAAACAAAGTAAAAAATTATGTGTTATTATTAATGATAGTATTCCAAATTTTTACAGATTCGAAAAGAACGATGCCAGTAGCCACACTAACATTTAAAGAATGTTTTACTCCATACATCGGTATTTCGATAGCATCGTCGCAAAATGTAAGGATTTGGTTGTCAATTCCAATAAGTTCATTACCCAATATAAGACATAAAGGAAAATCATTAATATTTAAATTATCATACTTTCGCGAAGCATCTGTGATTTCAACTGCAATAATATTATTACCTTCGGATTTGAGAATTTCTATAGCTTCTCGAGTGCTTTTGAAGTATCTCCAAGGAACAGTTTCCACAGCTCCCAAAGCAGTTTTTTCAATTTCAGCTCTTGGTGGATGTGGCGTGAAGCCAGCAAGAACCAATTCCTTTGCAAGAGCAGCATCGCAAGTGCGGAATATAGAGCCGACATTATATAGACTTCTAACGTTATCAAGCAGAATAGTTACCGGATTTCTAATAGTATTTTTGATATCCGATGTGTTCAATCTGATTTTTTTTATTTCTGCATTAAGTAATTTTCGCATTTTTGAATCATTAAAATTAAAATAAGGTTAAGCAAAATATATTTAATAATTTATTGTCAATAATTATCTAAATCGTATATGTGAAATCATGAACAAACAAAAAAAATACAAGAAAGACATTGAATTAAAAAATTTCAAATTCAAAAATAATATAAAATATATTTATATTTTCACATTATTTCTTGTTTTTACTGTTTATAATCTTGAATCTTCTGATATAAGTTATGACAGCAAAGGTAAGGACTTCTGGCTGACTTTTATGCCAAATTTTCATAACAATAGAAGTGCTTTTCCTCCAGAAATACCAGATGACAGCTTATATATTTTTATCACTTCTGAAGTGCCAACAAAAGGGAAAATTACTTTTAGAAATTTCAATAATCAAACATTTACAGAGGATTTTACAATTACAGACCCTGCGAAAATCTATGTTTTCAAACGGAAATATTTTGATTTTGAGCTGAGAGGATTTAACGACAGCGGCAATAATTGGGCAAGAAATCAGAATGAAACTCCTGCAGTGCAAACATTTCATATCACATCGGAAGAAGAGGTAACTGTTTATGCCTTATCGCAAGCTGTAACAACAAGTGATGCCTTCCTTGTTCTGCCAACTGATGTGCTTGGAGATGAATATCTTGTAATGTCTTATAATTCTGATGGGCGAAATGCAACTGGCAACAGCAGAACACCCTCGCAATTTGTAATTGTAGCTGTGGAGGATAGTACCAGAGTAATGATAGAGCCAACAACCGATTCCTATTCTAATGGTATGAATATCCAAAACATAACACTCCAAAAGGGTCAGGCATATTTGGTTCAGGCAAGAATCACTTCGTCAAATAGTACCGGAGACCTAACAGGAACAGAAATTAAATCTAACAAACCAATAGCAGTTTTTGGGGGACATCAGAGGGCAACTGTTCCGGTTAATGCAAATGTAACAAATCCATCGAGGGATTTTCTGGCGAGTCAGATACCCCCGATAAAAACATGGGGGAAAAATGCGTTTCTTATAACTTATGTGCAGCCTACAAATATCATAAGGGAAGGAAATGATATGTTCAGAATTCTTGCTGCTTATGACGGGACTGAGGTTTTTATAAATGGGGTTAGAGTGGTAACCTTGGATAGGGGCGGTTTTTATGAAGCACCATTGGTTACTCCAGCAGAAATACAGGCATCGGCACCTATATTAGTGGCACAATTTAAAAAAACCGCAGGAGGGAGCGGAACCAGATTGCTAAGCGACCCATTTATGATGATTATACCACCCAAAGAGCAATTTATGAACACTTATCGGGTGATAAATGTGCAGGTTTACGAAGGTTTTCTTCCAAATGCAGTATATGATGCACAATATATCTGTTTAGTAGCACCTGAAAATCAGCTTAACGGAATCACTATTGACGGGCAACCTGTTAATGTAGGTGCTTTTTCAAAAATTTCATCATCTGGATATTCTTTTGCAAATATTCCTGTTTCTGATGGAGTTCATCGTATTGAATCCACGGCAGACATAGGTATTTATGTTTATGGTTATGGAATAGCAAATTCTTATGGATATGTTGGTGGAATGAGTTTCATACCTCTTGATTTAAATCCACCTCAAATATCTTATATTGATAGTTGTTTTACAGTAAAAGGAATTGCAACAGATTCGACTGCAAGTGATTTTGGAATTAAAGAATTATATTCCCCAATTAACTCTCAGGTTAATGTTAAAGTAAATATTGAGCCCTTTATACCACTAAAAAGAATTGTAAGTTTTTCAGCAAATTTAATAGATGACAGAAAGGACGGAAAATTCAAGCTGATTGCAACCGATTCACTGGGAAGAAAAACAGAAAAGGAGATAGCTATTCCCGGTTTTACGGTTTCACTAAGTTCGAATGTTTTGGCAGATACAGTTAAAGTTATTAGAGATCAAATCAAATTAAATAAAAAAATTTGTAAGGACATAGAGATAAAAAACTACGGAGCTTTCAAACAATACATATCTAATTTATACTTTAGAAATAATTCAAAAATTCAAATCAATTATAATACACCAAAAGAATTGCTCCCAAACCAGACAGATATTATTACTGTATGCTATGAATTTCCAGATGACACACTGATAAACGATACTCTTGTTGTCGAAGGACCATGTGATGAAAGGGAGTTAGTTGCAGTCTCGATAATTGTTGCGGGAGATAAAGAGCCTCCAGCTTATGAAATTAGTTCAGATGATTGTGAGATAAATTTCCGAATCAATATTACTGATTCTGGTGCTTTTGATTATGGGATTGAAAAAATTGAGATTCTGGAACAAATCAATTGCAGGATAAATCAAAATAATTTCAATTCAAGTATGGTTTCTTATTTTCTTGATATAATTGACCCTTATCAGGATGCAATATACAGGTTTAATGCCATTGATTCAGCGGGAAATATTAGAACATTTACCGACACAATTCAAGGGTTTACATTGTCATTTCCGGGATATGAATCAAAAACCGGTAATTTCCACTCATTCGGTAGATATTTCATAGGCAACCTTGGCTGCGATACCCTTGAGCTATATAATTATGGGATACTTCCATTAAATCTTGAAAAAATTTATCTGTCAAATAACATTTTGTTCTCAATTCCACAATCACAATTGCCCCTAATAATTGAGCCGAAAGAGACTAAGAAGATAATTGCATGTTTTCAGCCTCTTTCCTCGAAAAAAACAAAAGTCTTCTATGATACATTGAACTTCGGGTTTAAGTGCAACACACTCAATATTGTTTTGAAAGGAGCATCCGAGGAAATTATTCAGCAGTCAACGAGTCAATGTGATGTTGATGTTATATTAGTTACTGATGAACTAACGGAACAGTTTATAGTTGATAATATACGACCTCTTCCGATAACTAATGAGGGTAAATTCAGAGTCATACAGCCCAGAACTTCGTATGCCGAAATCAGTTTATATAATTATTTAGGATATCAGGAGGTGCAGTTATATAAGGGAATTCTTGAAAAAAATTATTATGAATTTAAATTTGATGTAAGCAATCTAAATTCAGGTTATTATTTCCTTGTTGCCAGATCCGAGAATCAGACAATAACAAAAAGTATTGTTGTTACGAAGTAAGACTTTTTGAACAAACTTTAGATATTTTTAATTACTAAAATCCTAAGACAGAGGCTGAGCTTTTTCCAGTAGTTTCTTCCTAGTAAAATTAATCAAACCACCTGCATCAATGATAGCCTGACGGGCAGGTGGGTGGGGGATAACTTCAAATTCTTTTCCGTTGGTCTTGTTGACGACTTTGTTTGGAAGAATCTCAATCTCATCATCAATATCAGCTTCGATATCGGGGCAGGTTATTGTGTTTAGTCCGAGATTCACGCTATTCTGAAGGAAAATTCTTGCGAAGTTTTTAGCTATAATGATAAGTTCATGCCCTTTTATGGTAGAAACAGCCTGTTCACGTGAGGAACCGCAGCCGAAATTTTTACCTGCAATGATAATGCTTCCCTTAGGGATTTGACCGGCAATTAGCTTGGAATTTAAGTCTTTGTTGTCTGCAAAGGCATACTGTGGTGTTTCTGATGGAAGGACAGTAGCCATAAAACGCCCGGGATAAATAATGTCAGTAGAAATATCATCACCAAATTTATAAACAACTTTTGCCATTTTTGTCTCCATTATTAATTAATTAAACTCTCTTGGATCAGTGATAAAGCCAGTTATAGCGCTTGCAGCGGCAACAGCCGGCGAACTCAGATATACTTCTGAGTTAGGATTGCCCATTCTGCCTTTGAAGTTTCTATTTGTAGTTGAAAGTGCGATTTCGCCATCACCCAAAGCACCCTGATGAACACCCAGACATGGACCGCAACCGGGATTAACAATTACAGCTCCGGCATCCATTAAATCAAGAAGATAACCGGCTTTCATTGCTTCTTTGTAAATTCTACCAGAAGCAGGGAAAACAAGCATTCTAACGTTTTTATCAATTTTTCTGTTTCTTAGAATTCTTGCGGCAATTTCGAGGTCATCTAACCTACCGTTTGTGCAGGAACCAATAACCACCTGATTAATTCTTATGTTGCTAACATCTTGGACAGGTTTAACATTATCAACAGTATGAGGACAGGCAATTTGAGGAACCAAGTCCGAAGCATTAATTTCGATTGTTTTTTCATATTCAGCATCTGAATCAGGATTAATGAATTCTATTTCATCAGTAACGCCAGCGGTATTTCTGAGGTAATTTAAAGTTTCTTCATCGGGAGGTATAATGCCAGAGGTTGCACCTGCTTCGACTGTCATATTGCAAATAGTAAGTCTTCCTGATGTTGTCATAGACTTAATAGATTCGCCGTGAAATTCAATAACTCTGAAATTCGCTCCTTCGGCAGTCAACTGACCGATAAGATATAAAATTAAATCTTTGGGTAGAACAAATTTGTTGAAAGTTCCGTTTACAACAACTTTAATAGTTGGTGGAACCTGAACATTCAAAATAGTGCCGAGAGTCCAAACGGAAGCCATTTCTGTTGCTCCGATACCAAATGAAAAAGCTCCCAAAGCACCGTGGCTGGTAGTATGGCTATCTGTTCCAACGACGACATAGCCGGGCTTAACGTAACCAGATTCGGGCAGAATCTGATGGCAAATACCCATTTCGTCTCCGCGAATATCGTGAAATTTGGTAATATTCTGTTCTGCGACAAAGTTTCTTACTTTTTTCTGATTCGTTGCTGTTTTAGAGCTTTCTGCTGGGACTCTATGGTCAAAAATGATAGCAATTTTGTCAGGATCCCAGACTTTTGGGTTCAGACCTGTTCCCTTATAAATTTCGAGGAACTGATTAATAACAAGGGCAGCGTTTTCGTGGCTCATTGCAAGATTAACTTTTGGTTCGACTACTTCACCAACTTCCAATGAAGAAGTACCGGTAGCTTTTGCCAAGATTTTTTGAACAATTGTTTGTCCCATTTTTTTCCTGAATTTTTTATGTTTAATATTAAAAATCCATACAAAAATATAAAATTAGAAGGAATTTTTTTTGTATTAATAAATTCTGTAATCAAGTGAATATTAATAATAAAGTAATTAATCCGTTAAATTTTATAATTCTTTTTTAGTAGAAAAATTAATTACTATTTTTGTTCTTTCTTTAACAAAATATTTTAAAGATGAATCAACAGAGAAATTTAGAATTCAAGGTTGGGATAGTATCATTGATGGCAATCATATTGTTAATCCTTGGTATCTCATTTGGAAGAGGTTTAGGGGTATCCGTTACGCAGAAAACAATAAAATTCCGATTCGATAATTCTGGTGGGATACAGATTTCCAATCCTATCGTTGTCAATGGAGTCAAACGTGGAGTGGTAACCTTGGTTAAGAATGACAATGGAGGGGTTTATATCGAAGGCACGATTGATGACTTAAGCGATTTGAAAAGTGATGCAAAAGCAGAAATTACTATTCTCGAAATAACAGGCGGGAAAAAAATCGAAATAAATCCGGGTTTGTCCCCTGAAAAATTTAATCCCAATCTTGAAATTCCGGGAGTAACCAGAGCGGATTTAACAACCTTGATTAATCAGGGCGGCGATATGCTCAACAATATTCATTCTTTAATTGTAAAACTGGATACAATTTCCTCTTCACTTGCCGAAATAACATCAAATCAAAGATTTATCAGCAATTTTAATTCCGCAGTCCAGAATGCAACAGATATTCTTCAGATGACACGACTGCTTCTTGTTGAAAATACGAATAATATTGAATTAACTCTGAGCAATTTGAGGATACTTAGTAGCGACTTAGTCAAGATAACCAATAAAAACGAGCCAAAACTTGATAGTTTGATTAATCAACTTGACCTTACACTAAAAAATTCCGGAAAACTTATAACAAGAGCCGATACCAGTCTTATAGCTCTTAACTCAATTCTGGATAATGTAAACAATATAACAAATGAAATTAAGCAGGGTGAAGGTTTAGCAACCAAGATTATTTATGATAAGAATTTCAGTTCGAGGCTTGATTCAACTTTGACTGTCCTATTCGATTTTCTGACTATGGTCAAACAGCACGGAGTAAACATTAATTTCAGGCTTGGAACACGACCATAGTAGATGATATGAATTTTGACTGGCTTATCATTGCACTCGGTAACCCGGGAAAAAAGTATTCCCGAACAAGACATAACATAGGCTGGATGGTTGGATATGAGCTTTGCAAAAAGCATAATGCTTATGTCATCAATGAGTCATTAATATATCAATCTGCGAGACTGCTTCTCGACAATGAAAAAATAATTGTTGGATTTCCTACAACATATATGAACAACTCAGGTGAGGCTGTTCTGAAGATGCATTCGAAATATCAAATACCGATTGAGAGAATGATAGTTATTGCTGACGAGTATAATTTTCCTCTGGGAAAGGTTCATATGAAAAAAGGTGGCAGTGATGGCGGACATAATGGCATAGCTTCTATAATATACGAGTTGCAGGGTTCAGATTTTTACAGGTTAAGATGTGGAATAGGACCAAAACCGAAAGAGATTATATTGACAGATTTCGTTTTGTCTGATTTCAAGGAAGACGAAACTGAATTGTTAAATTTGACAATAACAAAGGCTACTGAATCTCTGGAATACTTTTTTAAGGTGAATCCCGAAAGGGCAATGTCAGATATCAATTCCGGTAAACTATGGAAAAAAGAAACTGAAATAAAAGATCAAATGGATCAGCCAAGTAATAAGTAAATTAGACACATAATTAAAAACCTACTTAATATAATGATGAATTAGATTAATTACTTAAACTTCCATAAAATGGAAATTAAAACATATAAAAAAATAAAAATACTTATCAAAAGCACACTAAATCAGACCTGCTTTTTGCATAGCTTTTTTGAAAATTTCCCGGTTTTTCTTTGTCATTTCGAGGAGAGGCAAGCGATAAACCGAGTCAATTTTCTTCATCAGAGTAAGAGCATATTTCACAGGTATGGGATTAGATTCAATGAAATTCAACTCCATTAGCTCCAATAAATCATAATGAATTTTTCGAGCTTTGTCGAATTTTCCGTTCAAAGCATTTTTGACAAGGTCGCTGAACTGCTTTGGAGCATAATTACTGATGACAGAAACAACACCTTTTCCCCCAAGAGCAATAATCGGTATGGTATAGATATCATCACCAGAAAGGAGATTGAAATCCTTAGGGGCACCGTTGATAATTTTCATCATTTGCTCAAAATTGCCGGAAGCTTCTTTTGTAGCTTTGATGTTCTTGCAATTATTAGCTAATTTAAGTTGGGTTTCGGCAGAAATGTTAACACCGGTTCTGCCGGGAACATTATAAATAATAATGGGAATGCCAACATTATCAGCAATAAGTTTGAAGTGCTCAAATAAGCCGTCCTGAGTGGGTTTATTATAATATGGAGCAACTAATAATAATGCTGAAACACCTAGGTTGAAGGCAATAGTAGAGAGATTAAGAGTTCCTTCGGTCTCGTTGGTACCGGTTCCAGCAATGATTGGAATTTTGCCGGCGGCAAATTCAAGGGATTTTTCAAAGATTGCTATTTTATCATTTAATGTAAGAGTAGCACTTTCACCCGTTGAGCCACAAACAACTATGGCATCAACGCCGCCTTGAATCTGAAACTGGATTAAGTCTTTAAGAGCATCGAAATCAATTGCGCCACCTTTTTGAAATGGAGTTACAAGGGCTGTAATTGTTCCCTGTGGTATATAGTTATTCATCGGCTAACCCCTAAATATAAAACATTATTTTCTGAACAGAACATTAAAACAAAATATATAATAAATTTATTATTAAAATAATGCTTTTATTTATTATTTTAAAAAAAAATATTTTATGTAACTTAATCCTATGAAAATAAATAATTTATGAAAACAGATATTTAAATAATATGACCAAAAAATTCTTGTATTTTATTTATACTGCGAAATATGTTTATTTGATAATTTTATAAATAGCACCTTTGGGCGTTAAAATGCTTTCAATGAGATTAAATTTAAAGCTGACCATACTGCCAAAGAGTTTCTCAGAGTATTTTTCGATTGTATTTCTGAAATTTGCCCGCTCTGCATACTTAATTCGTTGAAGTGTTATGTGTGGGTGATATTCACGTCTTTCGGCTTTATATCCGAATTTCTCCAATATTTTTGTTGTTTTCAATTGAATGTCATAAACATCTCCCAGGGGATTAATAACATTGGCAAAGAGTATTCTCGGATTTCTCATGTCAGGGAAAGTACCCAAACCTTTCATAATCAGCTCGGAGTGGTATTCAATCAGATAGGGTTTTAAATTCGCCTTTATTACTTCCACAATAGAGTCATCAGTATCTCCGATAAACTGATAAGTAAAATGGAGATTTTCGGGCTCAACCCATTTACCTCTGGTTATATCCCTGAAGTCCTGCTGTAACTCGTCATAAGAATCAGCAAAAATAGAACTATCAACGAAAGTTCCGGTGAAAATTCTTTTTAATGGCATTATAATATTTCCCAAAATAACTTGGCAAATTTATATAATAATATTAATAATTTATAAAAAAAGAGGCTGTCATTTTGAGACAGCCACTATTTTGATTAAAAAATTAAGATTATCTATGGTTTTTATCTAAATTCCAACACCAATAATTGTTCTGAATAAAAACTCTGGTTCGCCAGTTCTAATGCCTCCAAGCATAAAAGTTGGAGCAGCAGCAATCCAAAGTTTTGGGGTTCCGTGGGATATTACTGGTGCTATATAATGCCCTTTTTCGCTACCTCTGAATTCAATTCCCAAGCATATTAACTTATGAAATTCATAACTGAGACCCAAAGCATACAAGAAAATTGGTTTCCAATCATTAACGCTTTCAAGTTCAATAATTGGGTTGAAAGAAATATTAAAATTTTCAATGTCTTTAGCCATAATTAATTTAAATTCGAATTTGTGTTTACTGAAATCCGGATACCCTTTGTATTCGGCATAGATAAGCGGGTCGAAGATGAATTCGTCCTTATTCATTAATTTATATCTCGCTCGTAATTTATAGGAATCAAAAGTAAAGTTAGAGCCGGGTTTTTGCTTAAATACCTGATAAATGGAAAAATCAAACCTGTCATTCATACCGACTTCAAGTTCCATTTGATTTTCTAATGTCGTATTGTTTGTAAAGCTGTTTGCGTCAGGTGTAGAAAATGTAAGGTAATTTTCAAATTCAGCTTTTCCTTTTTCCATAGTCATAAATTGATAAGTCCAGACATATTTCCTATGGTCTGCAAAAGATGCAGAAAATATCAAAAAAAGAGCACAAAAATAAATTATTGATATTTGAAAGAATTTTATCATAAAAATACTCCTAAATTTTATTAATAAATGGTTTAAATATTTATTTAGTTTTAACTAAATAACAATTCAAATTTATAGAATAAATGCAGTTGGCAAAAATAAATCAAAGGAGTGTATCTTTTATGTTGTTATGATTGGAAACGGTTGGGTTTCTCGAATTTTATATTCAAATTTTCAGCAAGTTGTAGGACTTTTTCCATTAATTCCTGACGAAGCTGTAGTTCGGTTAGATAATCCGGGACATCGAAGAAAAGATTAATTCTGATGTTAATTGAATACTCACCGAATTCGTGAAGACTGACCTGAATGTTGTCCTTAACGATATAAATATGTTCTTCAGCGATGGATTTTATTCCTGCGATAAAATCTTCGATGACCGGGGTTGGTGTCTCATATGAGATTCTTAAAAACTGAAGGAAACGTCGGTATTGTCGTTTGCCCATGTTATCTATAACAGCATCAATAATTTTGCCGTTCGGAACTGTAATTAGCGAATTGTTGAAACTCCTTATCCTTGTGGACCGTAAGCCAATTTCCTCAACAGTACCTTCGAAACCGGGAGAGATAATCCAGTCACCGACTTCGAATGGTCTGTCAAGATAGATGGTGATTGAACCGAAAAAATTTTTTAATGTTTCCTGTGCTGCAAGGGCAACAGCTAAACCACCGATAGAAACACCTGCAATAACAGGGGTTATATCAATTTTTAGATAGTTAAGCAAATAAATTCCTGCGATGATAAATATTATGACCTTGAGAGTCCTGCGTATAAGTGAGGCGAAACTTTTATCGAATTTTGTATTGGTTTTGGAGGCGAGGTGTCTGATTATATCGGAAATTAAATAGGTTAATTTATATAGAATACCAAAAATCAATAAAGGAATAATGAGTTCATAGACTATTGTGGCAGTTTTTTTGAAGGCTCTGCCTAATTTGAGAAAACCAATGTTGTCATAGATAATATATATTACTACAATCAAACTGGATAGCTTATATACTGTTTTAATATAGGTTTCTAAAATTTCTTTGTATTTAGTTCTGGAGAATATTTTGATCAAAGCAAAGTTAAAAATCCAGCCAAGAATTTTATATGCAATAAATCCCCCGGCAAGAAAGGCAACAATTCCAAGATATTGCCAAACTTGTAAACCGTAAAACTTAAATAATAAAAATTCCTGCATAAATTTATATCAATTATTAAATCAACCGTGTCTGATGTGCATAATATCACCATCAAGTAGGATATATTCTTTGCCTTCAAGTCTGAATAGTCCCTTTTCCTTGCATTTAGCAAATGAGCCACAATCAATGAAATCATTATAATGAACAACTTCGGCTCTGATAAATTTATTATAAAAATCGGTATGAATCACTCCGGCAGATTCCTGAGCGGTCATTCCTTTTTTTATTGTCCATGCACGGCATTCGTCGTCCCCGACAGTAAAGAAAGATTGCAATCCGAGTAGGTCGTAAGCACTTCTAATAAGTCTGGAGACGGCTGAATCTTTCAAACCATATTCTTCCATAAATATTATTTTTTCTTCGTCGGATAGTTGGGCAAGTTCCATTTCGATTTTAGCAAAGAAAGGCTCAATTCTGATATTTTTTCCATTAAAGTTATTCTTAATATTCTGAACAATCTGGTCTTTTTTGGGGATATCAGTTTCGTTTAAATTCAAGGCAATCAGAAGTGGCTTTGCCGAAAGGAGCTGGTAATTTCGGATAAGTTTTTGCTCTTCCAAATCGAAATCGAGCTCTCTAAGTGGCTTTCCCTCGCTGAGAACCTCGTTCCATTTTGTTATAATACCAATTTCTTTAATTGCCTGATCTTTTGTTTTTTGTTTCTGGAGGTCTTTTTCTAATTTTTCGAGCTTGGATTCAGCAAAAGCCATATCTGAGAAAATAAGCTCGTCTTCGAATGTTTTGATATCCCGAAGTAAATCAATAGAGCCTTCGATATGGGGAACAGAGTCATCCTCGAAGCCACGAACAACGTGTATCAAGGCATCATTTGTTCTAACTTTTGACAAAAACTGAGTAGAAAAAGCAGAATGCCCAGGTTCGGGTTTCTGTACCCCGACAAGGTCAACAATTTCGATAGTAGCGTTAACTTTTCGTTTGGGATTGAAAATTTGAGTAAGCTTGTCTAATCTTTCGTCCGGAACTTTTATAATTGCCTGATTGACATCTTTTTTTTGGAGAACATTGGGATCGAAATGAGTTTCGGTCAGAGTTTGAAAGAAAGTTGTTTTACCAGAGTATGGAAGCCCTACAATTCCTATTTGCATTAAAACCTCATATAAGAAAAACTGTTAATAATATTATTTAGTTCAATAACTTTTTTTGCAGCTGATTCATCGTAATCATTTGCGGAGGAAGAATAAATGACCGCTCTCGATACATTAATAATAGCCAAACCATTTTTGTTAGCTTTCATTATAGCTTCTAAATCTCCACCCTGAGCACCAATACCGGGTATAAGAAAAATATTATTTGGGGCAATATCTCTGATTAGCTCCAATTCTTTAGGATGAGTTGCTCCGACGACAAATCCAGTATTGTATTTTGTTCCCCATTTAATTGAGTTTTCAACAACCAATTGGTAAAGGGGTTTTCCATTGATTGTTATCTTCTGGAAATTTTCGGAGCTTGGATTTGAAGTCAAAGCAAGGATAAAGACAAGTTTATCGGAGCTCTTAAAGAAAGGCAGCACAGAATCAAAGCCCATATAAGGGTTGACCGTAACTGCATCTGCCTGGAAATAATCAAAAACAGATTTTGCGTAGGCTTTTGAAGTGTTTCCGATATCTGCTCTTTTTGCATCGGCTATTTTTAGTAAATTAGCGGGAATGAAATCGAAAAGACTTTTTAAAATTTGATATCCTTCAACGCCATACTGTTCAAAAAAAGCAAAATTCAATTTATAACCACAAACAAAATCTTTAGTAGCTTCAATTATCTTTCGGCAAAAAATTTCGATTGATTGAATTTCTTTCTTTAGCATGATTGGAAGTTTATCCAGAACTGGGTCAAGCCCTACGCAAATAATGGAATGGTTTAGATTACTGATGTTTATGTATTTTTCGAATGCTGTCATTTGGTAAAAAAAAAATTAAGGCATTGTTTTAACAAAGAGCTTGTATTCCATAGTTCTGAGGTTTTTCTCATCAGGATTACCAATACCTGCTTCTTTAATAAGTTTATCAATATTTTCAATCCTGTCCTGAGGGATGGGGTGAGTGTCTTTGAGACGTTCGATTAAATCAGGCTTAGAATCAGATTGAATAATATTAAAAAAGTATTTAATAGCTCCCGGGAACCACTGAGTGGATTGAAGATATTTGAATGAATACTCATCGGATTCGTATTCATCTTCGCGGGAGTTTTTCATCAAATAAGCCCCCGAGAAAAAATTACCTGCCATTTCTTTAAGTTTGTCAGGGTTGTCGCCGAGTATAATACTTTTCAGAAGGTCAACTCCATAAGCCTTTAGCATTCTGTTTTTGGCATGACGAAGCTCTGCATGGGCAATTTCGTGTGCAAGGACTGCAGCAAGCGAGGCTTCGTTTTTGAGGGAGCGAATTAGACCTGTATAAACATAAATGAAACCACCGGGCGTGCAAAAAGCATTAATGACATTATCATCAGCAATAATCTGGACTTTATACTTAAAGATATTTCGATATTTTATATGAGGGGACAAAATGATTTTATTAACAATATCCTGCAAATACTGAATTGGCTGATTATAAACGTAAAAGGGATAGTCCTTTGGATTACGCTTCATTTCCTCATCAAGTTTTTGCCCAAGAGCAACATCGTTTTCGACGCTGAAAAGTTTAAGTAATGCAGTATCTTTCTCGATTTTTTTACCAACTTTAACCACATCGTCAAAAGTGATTTTTTTTATCTGGGTACAAGCAAGAAAGATGAAGAAGATAATAATTATAAAGAATATTTTTTTTAAATTATATAACATATTAAATCTATGGTAAGCTATTAAGAAAATTCTTATATCTAACAGATTGAAGGTTCATTTCATTAGGTTCTCCAATTTTATAATCGAGAATCATTTTATTAATAGCATTGAGTCTGTCCTGAGGCATAGGATGTGTGGACAAAAGTACCTCAAAGAAAGGACTGCTTTCGTCTTTTTTAACTTTTTCGAAAAAGAACTTGATTGCTCCGGGATACCACTGTGTGGTCTGTAGGTACTTGAATGAATATTCGTCAGACTCATATTCATCATCACGGCTGTTTTTCATAAGATATAGACCCGAGAACAAATTAGCGGCGATTTGCTCAATCATAGTAGGATTATTTCCAAGAGCGATGCTTAGAAGAACCTGAATGCCATAGGCTTTTGTCATTCTGTTGGTTCCGTGTCTTCTTTCGGCATGGGCAATTTCGTGACCAAGAACACCTGCAAGAGTTGCTTCGTTATCAAGGAATTTTATCAGACCGGTATAAACATAAATATAACCCCCGGGTGTGCAGAAAGCATTTACGACTTTGTCATCCTTCAGGATTTGAACTTTATAAGGGAAATATGATCTATATTTAACAAAAGGTGAGTTTATAATTTCGGTAACAATATTTTGAACATACTGATTTGGTTCAAAGTAATTATACAAAGGATATTCACCGGGTTTACTTCGTATTTCAGCATCTATTTGCTTGCCTAAGTTGGCGTCATCTTCAACGGTGAAAATGTTAACTTTGCCATCTTCACAGGAAGCAAGCAAGAAAAACGAGAAGAGAATCAAAGCGATATTCAATGTATTATTGTATAAGATTTTTAACTTCATAGATTTTCTCTAATTTTAAAAAAATAATTGAGTGAAAAATAAGAATATTCGTTAAACAATCCAAATGAACTATTGAGTTTTAAAAAAATGTAAAATTTTTTGAGGAATTTTTTTTCTTGCTTTTTCAATTTTTTTTAGAAGAAATTCCTGTGCCGAGAAAGGTGCAGTACCATTTTGAGGGGTGAGCTTTTCGTAACTACCATCGGGAAGCAGACGCCATGATTTAGTATTATCTTTCCAGTAAATATTGAGTAATTCGTGGAGTTCTTTTTTAATATTTTTATCATAAACGGGAAAAGCAACTTCGACCCGACGGTGGAGATTTCGGGTCATCCAATCTGCGCTTGATAAATAAAATTCATGGTTACCTCCATTTTTGAACATAAAAATTCTGGAATGCTCAAGGAATCTGCCTAAGATGCTTCGAACCTCAATATTTTCACTTAAGCCCTCGATTCCGGGACGAAGACAACAGACACCACGAACGATTAAATTTATTTTTACACCTTTAATAGAAGCACGGTAAAGAGCTTTGGTTACTTCGTCATGAGCAATTGAATTCATTTTGGCGAAAATAAAGCCGGGATTCTCAGGAGTATGCAATTCGGCTTCTCTGTTTATAAGTCTAATAATATTCTGCCTTAAATTGATGGGGGCTACCAATAAATGCTTCCATTCTTTATAATATGAATAACCTGTAAGATAATTAAATAAATGGACAACTTCGGATGCAATTTCTTTGTTAGAAGTAAAAAGACCAATATCCGTGTAGAGTCTTGCAGTAATTTGATTATAATTGCCGGTTGCAAGATGGACATAAGTTTTCAACACATTATTTTCTTTTCGGACAACCAAGAGAACCTTGCAATGAGTTTTAAGACCAAGAATACCATAAATGACATGAACACCAACTTGTTCAAGAGCACGAGCCCAGTGTATGTTACTTTCTTCGTCGAATCTTGCTTTGAGTTCAACGAAAGCAGTAACTTCCTTGCCTTTTTCGGCGGCTCTTTTGAGAGCATCAACCACGGGTGAATTAGTGCCGGTGCGATAGAGAGTGATTTTAATTGCGAGAACGTCTGGATCGTCAGCAGCTTCGTTAACAAATTTTAGAACGCTGTTAGTGAAAGAATCAAAAGGATGGTGAACTAACAAATCTTTTTCGCTGATTGCCGAGAAAATATTTTTGTTTATGCCTTGGAGTTCGGGAAGAACACGAGTTTGAAATGGGGGATCTTTCAAATGGCGTATATCGAGCTTGAGCAATTGCATAAAATCTGGCAGATTCAATGGTCTGTTCAAAATATAAACGTCGTCCTCTTCGAGTTCTAAAGACTGCCTTAGCAGATCAACGAGATAATAGGGCATTCTTCCGCTAACTTCGAGTCTTACAGGGGCTGTTCCCCATTTTCTATGTTTGATTTGTTCGGCTATTTCATCGAGTAAATCCTCTGCTTCGTCCTCTGCGATTTCAATATCAGCATCTCTTGTAACCCTGAAAGTGTGGGCGGTGATAATTTCTAAACCCGGGAACAGGACTTGTGCTTTGGCTTTGATTATTTGTTCAATAAGAACAAAATGATATCCTGAAGGTCTGTTAATTCTTATAAACCTTGGAAGAAAAGAAGGCAGTTGAATAAAAGCAATTTTTCTTTCTTCATATTTTTTTTGGGTATCGTTAATGGCAAAAACAATATTCAGACTTCGATTAATTAATCTGGGAAAAGGATGGGCAGGGTCAAGGCTGAGAGGAGTTAAAACAGGAAGAACTGATTCACAGAAAAACTGGTTTAATTCCTCTTTTTCATCCTCGGATAGGTCTCTGTAGTTATGAAAAAAAATACCTTCTTTTTCCAGCGCAGGGATAATGTCCTCGAGCAAAATTTTGGTTTGTTTTTCATATAGCGGGATGAGTCTTTTCCTGATTTCCTTCAATTGTTCCTGAGGAGTCATTCCATCAGCAGAAAGCTCAACCACACCAGCTTGTTTTTGGTTTTTTAAACCGGCAACTCTAATCATAAAAAATTCATCCTGATTGGAGCTGAAAATAGTAATAAATTTTAGACGCTCCAGAAGTGGGTGCTCTGGAGATTCAGCTTCGGCAAGCACACGTTTGTTGAATTCAATAAGGCTCAGTTCCCTATTGAAAAAGAGCTTTGTGCCGGGCTTTAAAAGTATAATATCCTGATCTGCCGGTTCCATTTAGAGAGAAAATTATGTTTACTATCACTAAAACAAGAACAAAAATATTGCCAGAATTATAATGACAATCTAACGTTAGGAAGTCTGTTTTTGATAGCTTCTTTTTCTTCGTCGGTAATTTCATTTTTTCTCATCTGCAAGACTTTGAGTTCGGGCATTTTTTCCATATCATCTGGCAATGATTTTAATTTATTAAAATTGAGAAATATCGTTCTAAGAGCAGAAAGTTTTGTGATTTCTTTAGGCAAAGATTCTATCTCGTTATTATCCATTTTCAGAGTTTGAAGTGAACTCATCTTTTCAATAGTTGGAGGCAAGGTCTTAAGTTTGTTCTTGCTGATGTCGAGTGTGATAAGCATTTTCATTTCGGTGATCTCCTGAGGGAACTCCGAGAAATTGCAATTATTTAGAATTAATGATTTCAAATTGACCAGCTGGGCAAAAGTTTTTGGCAGGCTTGAAATCTTGCAATTGTTCATATCAAGCTGAACTAAATTGGTAAGTTTGCCTATTTCAGGCGGGACAATTTCCGATCTGTTGTTGCTGAAATCTAAATTTTGCAATTTGGTTAGCATAGAGAAACCCTCTGGCAACCTTTGAATATCGTTAGATCCTAAAGAAAGATTTCTCAGTTCGGATAATTGACTGAATTCATTGGGTAAAGTAGTTAATAAATTATTTTCAAGTTCCAAAAATTCCAGTGATTTTAACTTGGAAATCTCTTTTGGAAGAGTTTGAATTTTATTATTTTTCAAATTCAATTTTTTGAGGTTAGTCATTTTACCGATTTCGGGTGTTATTTCTTTGATTTTATTATTACTAAGCCCCAAAGTAGTAAGATTGTTTAATTTAGAAACATTAACCGGGAAAAGTTCGAAATCATTATCATCCAAGATAAGATCTGTAAGGTTAGTTAATTTTGAAATCTCTGGCGGAAGATTAGATAGCTTATTTACCGAAAGTTTAAGGTTTTTCAGGTTTTTCAAATTCTCGATTTCTTTACCGATTGAAGTAATTTTATTGTTTGATAAATCAAGAACTTCAATATTTTCGAGCTCAGTAAGAACACTTGGAAATTCAGAGAAATTATTTCGGTTAAGAATTACAACGCGTAATTTTTTTAATTCTTTGAAGCCTGCAGGGAGTTCGGTCAGTTGATTGCCGCTAAGGTCAATGGATTCAAGCTCTTTGAATTCACTTATGGTTTCGGGAATAACTTTGAGCCTTTTGTTCATAATAATTAAGTTTTTCAAGGAAGCAGCATCGGGCAATGCTTCTTCGATATTATTATATCCTAATCTGGCTTTGCGAATATTAGGATTAACGCTGGGTGGTTTAATTTTTTGGGCGAATAATTCAGCACCAACTAAAAAAATCAGCAATAAAAATGCCCATCTCTTAATATTTATTTTCATAATAAAATTGAGAAATTAACAATACAATTAAATTAATCGTCAAATAAGACAAAAATTTAAGTGATTTATTTTTAAACATTCATCATTGACTTCCTTTTATCAACATTAAATTTGCGTTCAGCCATTCTGGAAAATTTGACAAAAGGCAAACCGAGAAGAAGATATATAGCCGCTACGATGAGACCTGTGCCTAAGAAATCGAAATAAGTACTTGAGATATAGTTATAAACTTTTGTAAGCTCAACCATAGTAATAACAGATACTAATGAGGAATCTTTCAAAAGAGAAATGAAATCGTTGGTAACCGGAGGAAGAACTAACCTGAGAGCCTGAGGAAGAATAATATGCCTAAGAGCTTGTCCTTTTGTCATACCGAGTGAGATAGCGGCTTCCATCTGCCCTTTGTGAACAGAAAAAAGTCCGGCACGATAGTTTTCTGCTTCATAAGCAGCATAATTTAGTCCCAGACCAATAACAGCTGCCCAAAATGGAGTTAAGTTAATTCCGAAGGTTGGAAGAGTATAAAATATTATCAATAATTGGATTAATAGTGGTGTCCCTCTTATCACTTCAATATACAAAACTGCAAGTTTGGAAATAGGCGAGGGGGCATAAACTCTAACAAGAGCTACAAACAAACCAAAGATAATTGCAACTAACATAGATACAACGGATAATCCGAGTGTAACAAGTGCTGCCTGACCAAACATCGGAAGGAAACTTACATATCTATCTAATTGTTCCCAGAAATTCAGACTTCTGCCCTGAGAGGAGAGATAAGCTTCGTATTTGGAAGGTGGGACATTCGATTCGGACTTGTCGTCAAGGTAAATAGCCATCATATAATTCCAGAGGTTCCATTGTTCGAGGATTTTTCTTAATTCTCCGGATTGAGAGATTTTGTCAATAGCACGGTTAATATCTTTGTATAGTGTAGTGTCATCTTTTCTTATAGCAATTCCATAGGAAATTTCTCCAATAGGTTGTCCCACCAGTTTATATTGTGGGTTCCAGGCAGCATAATAAAGAGCAATAGGAGCATCAACAAGGCAGGCATCAATTCTCCCGTTAAGCATATCCTGAAAAGCATTGAGCTCGCCTTCATAACTACGTACTTCAATACCACCTTTGGCAACGAGAATTCTTTCTGCTAAAGAGTTCTTTAGAGCTCCAGCTTTTCTGCCAACAAGGTCTGCAAGGCTATTAATTCTGTTTTCGTTCTGGAGAACAACCAATTGTTCGAAAGTGAGATAATATGGTTTACTGAAGAGTACCTGTTGCTTTCTGTCCTCAGTAATTTCGAGGCCATTTATTGCGATATCGTAATCTTTTCTGTATAATCCCGGGATGAGACCGTCCCACTGATTCTGAACGAACACAGGAGTTCTGTTTAGTTCCTTGCAGATTGCATTAACGATGTCAACTTCGAAACCAATGTTATTGATAGGGATTTTAGGGTCCTGAAATATATAGGGAGCATTTCCTTCGGCATCGGCAGCCCACCTAAGAGTTTTTTTATCAGCAAAAGAATAGTGATGTATGGAAAGAAAAAATATAAGAATTAAATAAAGTAATAAATTTTTTTTCATATCTGTCACTTAATTTTAGTAATAAGTCAAGCAAAGATAATAATTTTTAATCTTATAAAAATAAAATAATTATAAAAGTGATAGAATAATATTATTTATCAATCTAAAAATTTTATTATATTGCACTAAAATAATTTAAAATACGTGGAAATTTGGACTGATTAATACTATTAATTATTTAATTTTTACTGATATGATAATTGAAATTCAGAATGAAGACCCAAAAAAATTAGCCGAATTCGAGGCTAAAATTAATGCAGGAGAGAAAATCGAACCGAAAGATTGGATGCCTGAACTATACAGGAAGCAATTAATAAGAATGATGTCCCAGCATGCCCATTCAGAGATTGTTGGTATGCTTCCGGAAGGGAACTGGATAACCCGTGCTCCAAGTTTGAGGCGGAAATTAATTTTATTGGCAAAGGTTCAGGACGAAGCTGGTCATGGGCTATATTTATATAATTCAACCGAGACATTAGGAGTTGATCGTGGTGAATTAATAAATCAATTGCACCAAGGCAAAGCAAAATATTCCAATATTTTCAACTACCCAACACTCACCTGGGCTGATATTGGAGTTATAGGCTGGTTTGTAGATGGTGCTGCAATGGTCAATCAGACTATGCTTGCAAAATGTTCATACGGACCATACTCAAGAGCAATGATAAGAATCACCAAAGAAGAAGCTTTTCACAATCGTCAGGGTTATGAACTGATTGCACAGCTTTGTGCCGGAACCCCAGAGCAGAAAAAGATGGCTCAGGACTCTGTTAATCGTTGGTGGAAGCCTGCTCTGATGATGTTCGGACCGCCTGATGATAAATCCCCGAATTCTGAAATACTGATGCGATGGAAAATTAAAACCGAAAGTAATGACCAGTTGAGGCAAAGGTTTATTAATATGACTGTTCCTCAGGCTAATGCAAGGGGTTTAACATTGCCGGATCCTGATTTAAAGTATAATCCGGAAACAAAGAACTGGGAATATGGAAAATTGGATTGGGATGAGTTCTTTGCTGTTATTAGCGGAAAGGGTATCTGCAACAAGGAAAGGATGGAGGCAAGAATTAAGGCTCATGAAGAAGGGAGATGGGTTAGGGAAGCTGCGCTTGCCCATTCTCTCAAGAAGCAGGCAACTAATTGATTTCGAAAAAATTAAATGATAAATAAGCAATAAAAATTAAATGAGGTTTAGATGAGTGAAAATTTGAATGATACTCAATGGAAACCATGGGAGGTTTTTATTCAGGTTAAAACGGGGGCACCACATGAACACGCCGGAAGCGTTCATGCACCGGATGCAGAGTTAGCGTTGCAAAATGCACGTGATGTTTATGCACGCAGAGGCAAGGCAGTTAGTATCTGGGTTGTTCCCTCAGAGTGTATTACGGCAACAAAAAATGAAGACAACGAACTATTCTTCGATCCGAATGATGATAAAATATATCGCTATCCGCATTTTTACAAAGTCCCCAAAGGAGTAAATTTAGATGTCTGAGATTAATAAAGTTGAAAAAGATGATTTATTTGAATTATGTCTTAGATTGGGCGATGATTGCCTGATTCTTGGTCAGAGATTAGCTGAATGGTGCGGACACGCCCCAATTTTGGAAGAAGATATTGCTTTGACAAATATATCTCTCGATTTGCTCGGACAAGCTATTTCTTTATATAAATATGCTTGTGAATTGGAGGGTAAGGCAAGAACTGAAGACGATCTGGCATACTTTAGAAATTCATTTGAATTCAAGAATTCGAAATTGGTCGAGCAACCAAACGGTGACTTTGCAGTAACAATACTGAGGCAATTTATATTTGATTCATATTCATATTTTCTTTATTCGGAGTTGAAAAACTCTGCTGATGCAACTATTTCTGCTATAGCTGAAAAAAGTCTCAAGGAAATAAAATATCACCTCAGACATTCCTCCGAATGGGTAATAAGATTGGGTGACGGAACGGAAGAAAGTCATATGAGGATAATTAAAGCACTCAATGAACTCTGGAGATTCTCCGGAGAACTTTTCGAAGAAGATGAATTAAGCAAAAGATTAAAAGAAAATGGCTATTTGCCAGATATGTCTGCAATTTATGAAAAATGGAAAGTTTATGTGAAGGATATTTTCAACAAGGCAACACTTGAGTTGCCACCTGAAGATACCTTTATGCAAACCGGTGGAAGAAGAGGCAATCATACTGAACATCTCGATTATATTCTTGCTGTTATGCAGATTTTGCCTCGTTCTTACCCAACAGCAAAATGGTAAAGATAAATAATTAACATTATGAATCAAGATTTAAAAGAAATAATACTCGATAGATTATCACAAATATCTGACCCTGAAATTCCGGTTGTTAATATAATTGAAATGGGAATGATTAGAGATGTCTTGATAGAAGAGGACGAGATAAAGGTTATATTAACCCCCACATATTCCGGCTGTCCAGCGATGAGACAAATAGAGGATGATATTCACAATGTTCTCGGGAAAAATGGCTTTTCGGAGGTAAAAATTGAAACAGTATTGTCACCAGCTTGGACGACTGACTGGATGAGCGAGGGAACAAAGGAAAAACTGAAAAATTATGGTATTGCACCCCCTGTTAAAAGCAATACTGACGATTTATTCAATATTATTCCAACCAATCCGCAAGTAGTATGTCCGTTTTGTGGTTCAGAAAACACAGAAATGAAAAGTTACTTCGGGTCAACAGCATGCAAGTCCTTATATTATTGCAATAACTGCCAGCAACCTTTCGAACATTTTAAATGTCATTAAAAAAGGAGTAAAAATGGAATATCGTTATATCTCATTTGCAATGGAAAACAATGTAGCAAAAATAACACTGAACAGACCGGAGGTGCTCAATAGTTTTAATTTTTCTATGGCAGAAGAGCTGCAGAATATTCTTGACGAAGTAAATCAAAATAACGAAATAAGGGTTGTAATAATAACTGGAGCAGGAAAAGCCTTTTCGGCTGGGCAGGATTTATCAGAAGCTATAAGTCAGAGCGTTGAATTATCAGAAATAATAGAGCGAAATTACATACCAATAGTAAAAAAAATCAGAAATTTAGACAAACCAATAATTGCAGCAGTTAATGGAGTTGCGGCTGGAGCAGGTGCAAATATTGCATTATGCTGTGATTTTGTAATAGCATCCAAGGAAGCATATTTTATTCAAGCATTCAGTAAGATTGGTTTAGTTCCTGATAGTGGAGGAACATATATATTACCCAGACTTATAGGATTAGCCCGTGCGACTTCACTGATGATGCTGGGAAGCAAACTTTCAGCAACTGATGCAGAAAATCTTGGAATTATTTTCAAATCAATAGAAGAAGAGGATTTCGAGACTTTTGTTAGAGAATTTTCTTTAAAATTGAGCGAGATGCCAACAAAAGCATTAGCATTAACAAAAAAGCTACTGAACAAAGCTTTCGAAAATAGTTTTGAAGAACAACTGGAAGCAGAGAAAATAGCTCAGAGTGAAGCAGGAAAATCAGAAGACTATAATGAGGGTGTTAGAGCTTTTCTCGAAAAAAGGAAACCAATTTTTAAGGGTAAATAAATTTGTAAATAAGTTGTAATTATATGGAAAAAGGGAAAAAAATCAGAGTAGGGGTAATGGGTTCAGGAACCATGGGCAATGGTATAGCAGTTCTTTCTGCCCTAAACGGACACGACGTTATTGTCTTTGATAATAATATTCAGGTGCTTGAAAAAGCTAAAAATGAATCCATTAAATCAATAGAAAATTTACACGCAAAAAATAAATTACAAAATAAAAGTCCGCAGGAAGTTACTTCAAAGATGTATTATGAGTCCGATCTGGGTATGTTTGGCATTTGTAATATAGTAATTGAGGCTATTGTTGAGGACGTAACCATTAAGCAGGTATGCTATTCCGAGCTTGAACAAATCATACCCGATGACTGCATCATTGGAACTAATACCTCATCATTATCTATTGCATTACTTTCCTCCTCATTGAAAAATCCTAAGAGGTTTCTGGGAATGCACTTTTTTAATCCTCCTGTGGTTATGAAACTCGTTGAAATTGTTCCATCATTACTCACTGATGTAAAAATTTTGACTGACATCAAGGCTTTGTTGCAGTCATGGGGAAAAACAACAGTATTGGCAAAGGATACCCCTGGCTTTATAGTAAACAGAATAGCCAGACCATACTATACTGAAGCCTTGCGGATATTAGATGAGGGAATTGCAGATATCCCAACTATTGATTTTGCTATGAAAGAAATAGGCGGTTTCAAAATGGGACCTTTCGAACTTATGGACTTAATCGGTAATGATGTAAATTATAAGGTTACTGAGTCAATTTTCGAGCAGACATATTTTGAACCCCGTTTTAAACCCTCGATAACTCAGAAAAGACTTGTCGAGGCAAAAATGTTTGGCAAGAAAACTGGTAGGGGCTTTTATGATTATTCACTCGAAACGCAAGCGAAACCAAATACTGATAGAAAATTAGGAACAAAAATTTTCAATAGAATTTTGGTTCAATTGATTAACGAAGCTGCGGATTCATTGCTATTTGGAATTGCTACAAAAGAAGACATTGATCTTGCAATGACACTCGGGGTGAACTATCCGAAAGGACTATTTAAATGGGCTGACGAGATTGGAATAAGCAATGTTATAAACCAGATTCAGGCACTTTATGATGAATATGGCGAAGACAGATACAGAATAAGCCCGATGCTTAAAAGAATGGCAGAAAGAAATTGGAAGTTTTATAACTAATGAAAATGGAAAAAGCTGACCATTCGAAAAAAATTGTAGATTGGATGCTGAATAATGACAGATTCAGCAAGTGGCTTGGTATCAAAATTAAAAATATTGAAACCGGAAAGGTAACTCTCGAATTGGAAATAACTGAAATTATGCTCAATGGCTTTGATATTCTTCACGGAGGAATTGCCTTTGCACTTGCTGATAGTGCCCTTGCTTTTGCTTCGAATTCACACGGCCGCAGGGCTGTTTCGTTAGAGGCATTGATAAATTATACAGCTCCTGTACATAAAGGTGACACTCTGACTGCAATAGCTGAGGAATCAAATTTAACAAATAATACCGCAGTCTATGACATAACTATTTACAACCAGCATCAAAGGAAAGTTGCTCTTTTTAGGGGGACAGTATATAGATCTAATAAGGATTATTCAGATATTTTATAGTTGATAGAAAAATTATGAAAGATAGTTATATAATTGATGGGATAAGGACACCAATCGGTAAGTATGGTGGAAGTCTCTCGAGCGTAAGAACAGATGATCTTGCGGCTTTTGTTTTAAAAAAAATTATTGATAGAAATCCTGAAATTGATATAAATCAGATTGATGATGTTATATTGGGGTGTGCAAATCAATCCGGGGAGGACAACAGAAATGTTGCCCGGATGGCTCTTCTTCTTGCTGATTTGCCATATACCATACCCGGAGAAACAATAAACAGGTTGTGTGCATCGGGGATGTCGGCAGTAATTAATGCATCAAGGGCAATTAAAACAGGTGATTACAACCTCGTGATAGCTGGTGGAGTAGAGAATATGACCCGGTCTCCATTTGTTTTCGGGAAATCACAAACTCCATTCGGAAGAGACATACAGATTTATGATACAACACTTGGCTGGAGATTTGTTAATCCAAAAATGAAGGAAAAATATGGCGTTGATACTATGGGCGAAACGGCGGAAAATGTAGCAGAAAAATATAAAATCTCCCGGGAAGAGCAAGATTTATTTGCTTATCGTTCACAAATCAAAGCAACAAAAGCTTTAGAAAATGGAAGGTTTGATTTTGAAATCGTTCCCGTTGAAATACCTCAAAAAAAAGGAGAGCCTCATTTATTTGCCAAAGATGAATTTATCCGGCCGGAAACAACCCTTGAAGGGCTTTCAAAACTCAAGCCCGTCTTTAAGTCAAATGGAACAGTAACGGCTGGCAATTCTTCGGGAATAAATGATGGTGCTTCCTCTTTGATTCTGGCATCAGAAGAAGCTATTAAAAGATTTAATCTGAAACCGAGAGCAAGAATTGTATCTTCGGCAGTTGTTGGTGTGGAGCCAAGAATTATGGGTATCGGACCGGTGGAAGCTTCTAACAAGGCTTTGAAACAAGCAGGATTGAAATTTGAAGATATTTCAGTAATTGAGTTAAATGAAGCCTTTGCATCTCAAAGTTTAGCCTGTATAAGAGAATGGGGGCTTGATGAATCAGATGAAAGACTTAATCCGAACGGAGGTGCTATTGCTTTGGGTCATCCTCTTGGTATGAGTGGGGCAAGATTGATAGTAACTGCTATAAATGAACTTGAGTTAATCAAAGGGAAGTATGCACTTTGCACGATGTGTATCGGAGTGGGTCAGGGATATGCTACAATTATTGAAAGAATTTGATTGATTAAAATTACTATCCATCAGCTTTTTTTAATGTCAAAAAATCAATTTAGTGATACTAAGAATTTTTCGGCTGTGATCATAATGTCAGTTTTTTTATTTTCTTCGAAATTATCATAAGATCTTACGAGCATGCCAAGCCTTGGATTTCGGGTGAAATAATTTCTGTTTATATTTAAAAACCGCCAGAAGAGACTGTCCCAGATTTTTTGCCAATCGCCTTTTTTGAAATCACTCATTTTGATAAGATAATTACTTCCGCTGATATAAGGCTTTGTTGACATTAACCCACCATCGGCAAACTGACTCATTCCATAAACATTAGGGACCATTACCCAATCATAGGCATCAATAAACAAAGTCATAAACCATTTATATACTTCATTCGGGTCAAATTCACACAAAAGCAAAAAATTTCCAATAACCATTAATCTTTCGATATGATTACAATAACCAGTTTCAAGAACTTTTTTTATTGTTAAGTCAAGTGGTTCAATCCCAGTTGAAGCATTCCAGAATGATTCTGGAATTTTTCGGGAAAAATTCCAGAAATTTTTGTTTCGCAGATAGCTTCCTCGAAGTTCATAAACAGCCCTGATAAATTCACGCCATCCAATAATTTGCCTGATAAAACCTTCAAGAGAATTTAGAGGTATTTGATGTTCTAAAGTATAGATGATTGATTGATTTATTACATAATCAGGGGTTAAAAGCCCAACATTAATCAAAGGGCTAATAAGGCTGTGATTAAGAATAGATTCATGTGATAAAATTGCATCCTGATAAGGTCCAAAATTTTGGAATCTTTGCTCAAGGAAGTCATCAAACCACTTTTTTGCTTCGTGGAAAGTAACAGGATATGTCCAAGTTAGGTTGGTATTTCCATAATTTGAGGGGAAACTTTTATAGATGTATTCAAAGGCTTCGGAATAATAATTATTTTCTGAAGGGAATTTCACGATTGGAGGTTTCTTGTTTTTTGGATATTTCAATCTATTTTCATTATCGAAAGACCATTTTCCTCCAACTGGTTTTCCAGAATTTTCCAGTAGAATGTTCAATTTTTTTCTTTGCCAAATATAAAAATCTGTTTGTCTGAAAGTCTTTTTATCAGAAAAATAGTCACGGATTTCACTTCTTGTGTTTAAAAACATTGGGGAATCGAGTTCAGTAAAGCTCAACTTATATGCTTCGCAAGAATTGATAATATGTTTTCTAAGCCAGTTATCGGCTACGTCAAAGAAAACAATATGACTATACCCGTAATTTTTTAGATGGGGTAATAATTTTCTGATATCAGACAACAGATCAGTATAATTAATATATTCAACTAGAAAGCCAATAGATTTTAGGTATTCTTCATAGAATTTCATTGATGCTCTATGAAAAGCTAATTTTTGCTTATGAAAAGGGTATTGACCGAAGAAAAGATGTTCTTCAATCAAAAACACTTTTTTACAGGATTTATAATGACTTACATCCTCAAAAATCTGATGAGGAAAAACAATTGCTGCAGAGTCCACAAAATATTTTCTGATTGATTAAGAACTAATAAACAGACAAATATAAAATTGAAATATTTGATTAGTTTTGAGATCAAAATGAACACAGAAATTACAGAACATAAAGATTGAATTTCAATATTAGATTTATGATTATTTTTGAAGATAATTAGAGTTAAACAAAAGGAATATTTATGATTAAGAATATAGTGTTAGTTGCTTTTTTTAGCTCGATTTTTTTAGCATTGATTTCAGCTGACACATTAGATTCACGACTTGGATTATATACATATAAAGATTTCGAAACACCAAAATATTGCGGAACATCCTGTCATAATGACTTCTATCGCCAATGGGAACAATCAATGATGGCTCAGGCATTCACTCATCATTGGGACGAAATTGAATATTTTGAGTTAGCAGTTCCCCATGCGGAGAAAGACCCTCTTGTTGCTGAAGTAAAAGCGGGTTGCAATGGTTGTCATGCTCCAATGGCTTATTTAGCAGGGAAAATACCACCTCCAAGACCGGAAATGAACGACAGGGCAAATGAATCTGTATCGTGTGAGATATGTCATTCAATCATTGGTTTCGAAGGTGATACTCCCTACAATTTCAACTATATAATGAAGCCCGGAAAGACTAAGTTCAGCACTCGTGGAAGTGGGGTTAAATCACCAAATCACAATATTGAAATTAGTCCACTTATGAAAACTGGTGATTTCTGCGGTATTTGTCATAATGAAAAGAGTCCCTTCGGAGTATGGGTTAAATCCACACATTTAGAATGGAAAGAGGGACCATACTACAAAGAAGGGGTTCAATGTCAGGATTGTCACATGCCAAAAGGAAGGTCATTAACAGCAGCAATGGGCAATATTTACGATGACGCAAGACAACATCTTTTTCACGGAGCTCATGACCCAGGGAAGGTAAAAGGAACTATTGAACTCAGAATACATCCTGATATAAGAGAGGCTGAACCCGGCGAGACAGTTGTTTTTACAATAACACTTTTCAATCAGAAAACAGGACATAAATTTCCCACAGGTTCAGTCGAGGATAGAATGGTCTGGATGACTGTCGAGGCAGTAGATGCAAGTGGAAAAAAATATCATCTTAAAGTTAACAAAAAAGGATTTGAAGGAGAAGAATACACTATTTCTTCGAATGTGCTTGCATATCAGGATATGGGTATAGCAAAAAACCTACCCGATTTCAAAGGAGTTCAGAGGGATGGAATAGAGGAAGGCAACAGGATTTTTCGAATGCCCTATTTTGATCCTCAGGGAAGAATGACTATCCAGCAATGGAATACTGCAAAATTAGGAGTGGACTACCGTATTGGTCCTCGGGAAACAAAAATTGAAAAATGTAATTTTAGTATTCCGGATAATGTTTCACCTGGAAAAATGAAAATAATAGCGACTCTATACTATCAAAAATTAGTTAAACCGGTTGCTGATTTTTTAAATGTTCCCTCTGAGGAATCTGAACCGTTAATAGTTAACCAACATTATACAGAAATTACTATTTTACCATAAATAATGAAATGTTATGAAACGGATAATTTTTTCAATAGTTTTAGTTTTTACATGTTTTATCCTTGTTTCGGAGATTGCAAATGCTATTCCGGCTTTCGCAAGAAAATATGCAATGAGTTGCAAAACCTGCCATTCACCGATGCCAAGACTAAAAGCTTATGGAGATGAATTTGCTGGAAATGGATTTAAACTCCCCGAAAAAGAAGCTCCAAGATATTTTCTAGAAACAGGGGATGAGCAACTTTCTCTTATCAGAGACTTCCCTATTGCCGCAAGGTTAGACGGACATATCACTTATAACTACAACAACAAAGAAAACAGCGATTTTGGAGTTCCATTCATACTTAAACTGCTATCAGGCGGAGAAATAACAAAAGATATAGCCTATTACTTTTATTTCTATATGAGTGAAAGAGGTGAATTAGCCGGTGTTGAAGATTGTTATATTATGTTCAATAACTTACTCGGGATTGATCTTGATTTGTATTTTGGTCAGTTTCAAGTGTCCGATCCTCTTTTCAAGCGTGAATTAAGATTAACATTAGAAGATTATCAGGTTTATAAAACAATGCCGGGTCTATCAAGGATGAATATGGCTTATGATAGGGGTATTATGCTGACCCTGGGATTAGACTGGGGTATGGATTTGATTTTTGAGATGGTTAATGGGTGTGGACTGAATGAAGCTAACGCAAGTAAATTGTTTGATATTGATGGGCACAAAACTTTAGTCGGTAGAGTAAGTCAGGACATAGGTGAATTTGCAAGGATTGGTGCTTTTGCACTTTATGGCAAAGAGGATATGAACAATTCTTATGGTAATAAGACAACCAATGAAATATTCACCTACGGACCAGACCTGACATTTTCGCTTGGTGATAAAGCAGAGCTTAATTTTCAGTATGTTCATAGGACAGATAAAAATTTGTATCTATCAGAAAATGATGTTAATCCTGCAAAGGATGTTGCAACCAAAGGGATTATGACTGAGTTAATACTAACACCAAACGGAGATGACAGCCAGTTTTATGGTGCAGCATTATTCAACTGGATTGAATCTGATTATAAGCCATTGAATTATAAAACAGCCACTCTTCATTTAGGTTATATATTAAAAAGGAACCTGAGAATAGTATTAGAAGGAACTTACGATTTTACAGATAAAGATAAAAACTTTACAATTTTTAGTCTTGGTTTTGTCAATGCTTTTTAAAAGGACTTAGGTCTGATTTTTTGCTTTGGGAATTGTTATACTGAAGGTGCTTCCTTCTCCGAATTTGCTTTGAACGGAAATATTGCCGCCGTTGAGTTCAATAAATTCTTTGGAGATTATCAGTCCGAGACCGGTTCCCCGTTCATAGTTTGTACCGAATCGGCTTTGCATATTCTCAAGTTTGAATAAATTATTCAGCACTTCATTTTCAATTCCTATACCGTTATCAATAACGCTCATTTTAATGAAATCATCATTTAGATCAACGGCTGTTACTTTGACATAACCATATTCATTGGTAAATTTTATTGCATTGGAAATCAAATTAGTAATTACTGTAACAATGGTTTCCTTGTCAGCGAAGATTTTAATGTTTTTGTCAACAAGGTTTGTAAGAGTAATATGCTTTTGATTTGCAATGATGTTGAGCATATCTATAGATTCGTCAATGGCGTCCTTCAAGCAGAAACATATTCTTTTGAGTTGAACAAGACCTCTCTGGATTCTTGACCAGTCAATAATGTTTTCGAGAAGTTTGAAAATTCGCTTGGCGGAGTCATTAAGAGCGATGGCAATTTCTTTTATTTCATCTTTTGTGAAATCATCAATTTTGAGGGCGAGCATTTTAGTTAAACCAATGAAACCCATAAATGGGCTTCTGATTTCGTGAGCAATTACAGAGAAGAATTTATCCTTTTGGGAATTTAATTCCTTAAATCTGATTTCCGAAAGTCTTAAAGATTCCTCGATTTTTTTTCTGGAATCTCTTTCTTTTTTTAGATAATTTACCTCTCTTTTGAGTCTTTCGAGCTCCTGATATAATTCCTCAATCTGATGAACATCCGTTGTCATAGAAATAGTATATTTACAATGATTATTATCGGTAAAAATGGGTAAAAATTTAAATGAATGATTGGCAATAAAACAATAAACCAATTAGCCGAATATTTACTAAATATTCATAATTATATGAATTTTAGAATGATAACAGGCTTTGGGAGGTGATATAATATTATTCGATAAAATCTTTGAATATGTAAACAATCGCTCCTTCGTTTGTAACTTCGGTGGTGGCTAAACCTTTGACAACATATTTCTCGAGGAGAGATTTTGAATCTTCGAGACTGAGTGCAAGATTAACAGTAACATCGGTAACTTTGAGCTGCCCTTTGTATTTTGAAGCCAAACGCATTAATTCTGTTTCGAGTTTAGTATCTAACTGTTTTTGAGTGAGGGATTTAAATTTCCTGAGAATGAATATACCTACACCGAGCGGTAAAATTCCCAGAAGGATAATTCCGAAGAGGAAATAAGTAAGCTGGAAGTCAATGAATAAACTAAAAGTTAATAAAGCTGTAAATAATCCACCTGTAGCAATAAGAAGATAAGCTATAATTTTTGCTATTATATTCATTTATTACAAATAATTAATAAAAATAATGTGTTAAAATAAAAAAAAATCTAAATAGTTTTATAGAAATTTGTAAAGTTTTTATTTACAAGAGTTTATATTAATTAAAAAATGAACGATACTCATAAAGTATATATTGAAACTTATGGTTGCCAGATGAATCTGAGCGATACCGAAATAGTTTCAGCTATAATTGCCAAATCTGGTATGAAAATAATCGAAAAACCTGATGAGGCAGACGTAATTCTTCTTAATACCTGTTCTGTTCGTGATAATGCTGAAAGAAAGATACACGAGAGGTTGATACACCTGAAGCAATATAAAAAGAAAAATAAAGAACTCGTTGTAGGCATTCTTGGCTGTATGGCTGAAAGGATGAGAAGCAAGCTGATTGAAGAGAAAAAAATTATTGACATTGTAGTTGGACCCGACGAATACAGAAAAGTGCCAACATTAATTGAGAATGCTTTTACCGGAGACAAAGGAATCGCTGTAAAGCTTAGCCGGGTGGAAACTTATGATGATATCGAACCATTGAGGACCGAAGGAATTTCAGCATGGGTTTCGATTATGAGAGGTTGCGATAAATTCTGTACTTACTGCGTTGTGCCTTTCACACGTGGCAGGGAACGATCCCGGCCATTGAATTCGATTGTTGATGAATTGAAAAAGCTGTATGATAATGGGTTCCGGGAGGTTACTCTGCTTGGACAAAATGTTAATAGTTACAGAGACAAAGAAGGTGGTTATGATTTTCCAGATTTGCTCAGGGAATCAGCAAAAGCTGTTCCGAATATGCGAATAAGATATACAACATCGCATCCTTATGATATGAGTGATAAATTAATTGAAACAATGGCAGAATATAAAAATATCTGCAAATACATTCATCTGCCGGTTCAATCTGGTTCAGACAGGATTTTGAAACTGATGAACAGGAATTACTCAGTGGAGCATTATCTTGGTAGAATCCAAAAAATAAGGGAAAGGATGCCAGGATGCTCCCTCTCGACTGATATTATAGCCGGCTTTCCAACTGAAACCGAGGAAGAGCATAGGCAAACACTTGATTTGATGAGGGAAATTCGCTTCGACGGGGCTTATATGTTTAAATATTCAGCTCGTGAAAATACAAAAGCTTACACTATGGAGGACGATGTTCCTGAAGATGTAAAAACAAGAAGATTGCAGGAAATAATTGATTTGCAGAATAATATTTCGAGGGAACTAAATCAAGCTGAAATAGGGAAACAGCACGAAATTCTTGTGGAAGGTCCCAGCAAGAAGAATTCCGAAAAATGGCAAGGAAGGACAGATACCAACAAAGTGCTAATTTTCGAGAAGAACGGACATAGAATAAAAACTGGGGATTTGATAAATGTCATTGTAAAGAATTCAACATCTGCAACACTTTTTGGGGAAACATTATAACAAAAGATATACAGATTAATAATTTCGGTTTTGTGATTTATAGATAAATAATATTTTTGTTTTGATGGGAATGGCGTCTCCCGAAAACCGCCATATTGGCTGATGACTCCTGTAGAATTTTAACAAATAATTACAGGAGTTTTTTATGGGCGAAATATTTTTCATTTCTTCAATCTGGCTTTTCCTTGCGATAATATCCACAATAGTTGCAAACAGACTCAAGATCTCAATTGCTTTGATAGAAATAATAATTGGATCTTTGTTTGGTTTCATTGCTATTGAGTTCAATTTTGTAGAAGATATACATGCAAATTCAGAGTGGTTAAGATATGTTGCTTCCTCCGGGGCAATCTTGCTAACTTTTCTTGCAGGTGCAGAATTAGAGCCGGAGGCTCTCAAGAAGCGATTTAATGAGGTCTCAATTGTAGGAGTTATCGGTTTTCTGGCTCCATTTATTGGTTCAGCACTCATATCATAATTTCTTCTCCACTGGGATTTGAGAGCAAGTCTATTAGTAGGAGTAGCGTTGTCAACCACATCAATGGCAGTAGTCTATTCAGTGATGCTTGAGTATGGATTTAACAAGACACTTTTTGGCAAAGGTGTACTTGGAGCATGCTTTATTAATGACCTTGGAACTGTTATAGCCTTAGGTTTGATTTTCTCGCCATTCACATACAAATATTTGATATTTATAGCAGTAATTATATTGTTAATATTTATATTGAATCCAATAACAGAATTTTTAACAAAGCATTTTGCTTACAAGACAGCTGCAATAAGGACAAAATGGATATTGTTTATCTTATTTTCGACAGGGGCTCTGGCAGTCTGGTCTGGCAGTGAGGCAGTTCTTCCTGCTTATATATTAGGGATGGTGTTAGCAAGTATAATTAACAAGGATAATTTCTTTATAAGAAGATTCAGAACGTTGACAATTGGTTTTTTAACCCCTTTTTATTTTCTCAGAGCAGGATTTTTAATATCAATTCCTGCGATAATATCGTATCCGATAATCTTTGTCATATTATTTTTTGCAAAAGTCATTTCAAAAATATTTGGATTATATCCAGTAATTAGAAAGTTCAAAGAGGACAAAAAGGAAAAATGGTATTACACATTATTAATGTCCACCGGTTTAACTTTTGGTACAATATCTGCTTTATTTGGCTTAAGCAATGGGATAATATCGAAAGATCAGTATTCAATAATTGTGGCTGTGGTTATCGCGAGTGCAGTATTACCAACATTGATAGCAAACAAGTTTTTCCTCCCTTCACATTTGTTAGAGAAGCCATTACTTGACGATGAACTCTCTCAGGAAGAAAATTGATTTATTTGCTAATTAATTAATAAATTGATAATTACGTCAATGAAATTATCAATTTATTAATATTTTTTCTTATGAATACAATGGAAAGCAGTGAAAAATATAGTATATTGGAAAAAAGGGCAAAAGAGCTTGAATGCCTATATAAATGCAGGGAAATTGTCAGCAGTAATATAGGCTTCGAAAAAAAAATTGCTATGATATTGCAAACCTTGCCAAAAGCAATGAAATATCCAGATCATTGCTTTGTAAAGATTAGAATTAATGACAAATTATACCCTGATATAAATCTTGACAAAACAGGATTCTCTTATAAGTCTGAGATACTGTTCGATAGTCAATCCTTAGGAGAAATCGAAGTTTTTTACAATTCAAAGGTGATAAAAGACGAAGATAATTTTTTTCTGGAGGATGAAAAGAATTTAATAGGAACGATATCGGCTTTGCTTGGCAATATGATAATATCACACAAGATGGGCAGTCATTCAATTTCGATTCTTGATTTAAAAACAAAGAAAATAAGTCCGATCAAGCCTGAATGGAGCAGCATACTTGAACTATTGCGAAAAATAGATAAGCACTTATATTCAATTATCTCTCATAAAATGCTTAACCATCTTTTTTGTAAAGGAATTAAAGAAACAAAGGTTATATATGCAAAACTTGGAAAAATTGATGATAGCGAATCAACCCTGACAGAGATAAATCGCCCTTCCAAAAAGCAGGTGATGCAAAATACATATAACCTGAGCGAGGAAATTTTCGAAATTGCTCTTAATTATTTGAATGAAAATGAAATATTAAACTTAATCCAGAAATGGATAAATGAAGATAAATTGAATTATTTATTTAAGATAGTATCCTCACCAAATAGCACACTACCTGATATTTCTGAGGCAATACGAAGATATTACCATCTTTCACCATTTAATTTCAATATAGATTCACCTGTCCAGAGAGGAATTGAAGTTGCTTTGATAAGACGTTTCCTGAACGATCAGCTTGAATATATAAATGTAGCCAAAGACTATTGCAGGATAGATGATTTTTATGGCTTACTTCATAACCTGATTTATTCTTCCGATAGTCACGGCAAAATAGGAGGGAAGAGTGCTGGTATATATCTGGCAAAAAAAATAATTGAAGGTTCCACACAAACACATCCAATTCTTGCGGGGATAAAAACTCCGAAAACATGGTATATAACATCAGATGGATTGATGAGTTTTGTATATTACAACAATCTTGAGGATGCCATAGAGCAGAAATACAAAGACATGAATGATATTCGTCAGGAATATCAATATCTGATTCAGGCATTCAAGAACTCAAATTTTCCCCCCGAGGTTGTAAATGGGCTTACAAGAGCACTTGATGATTTCGGGAACAGTCCAATAATAGTGAGAAGCTCAAGTTTACTCGAAGATCGCCTTGGAACCGCTTTTGCAGGAAAATACAAGAGCTTGTTTCTCGCAAATCAGGGCACCCGTAAAAACAGATTAATAGCATTGATGGATGCAATAGCAGAGGTTTATGCTTCAGTTTTAGGACCAGATCCAATTGGATACAGAATAGAGCGAGGGCTTTTGGATTTTAATGAAGAAATGGGTATAATGATACAGGAAGTAGTTGGAAAAAAAGTTGGAAATTACTTTTTCCCGGCTTTTGCAGGAGTATCATTTACAAATAATGAATTTCGATGGTCTCCAAGAATCAAACGAGAGGATGGACTAATCAGGCTGGTTGCGGGACTCGGAACCCGTGCTGTTGACCGGATTGGGGATGATTATCCAATTCTGATTGCTCCGGGACAGCCATCTTTCAAACTTAATCAAACTTTTGAAGATGTAATGACTTATTCCCCGAAATATATTGATGTGATAAACCTCGAAACGAATTCATTCGAAACAATTTCATTGGACGATCTCATATCTGAGGTTGGAAACAAATTTCCAATGCTAAATGAGATATTTTCGATAGTTGAGGACAATCATATTAAAAAACCTGTCGGGCTTGGGATTGATACGAAAAAACATCAGGTTGTTGTTACATTTGACAATTTGGTTTCAAATACCAAAATAATTGAGCAGATTTTTACTATGACAAACGTTTTAAGCCAAAAATTAAAATCACCAGTTGATATTGAATTTGCTTGTGATGGGAAGAATTTATATTTACTCCAGTGCAGACCTCAAAGTTCTACAAGTGAAAGTGTTTCGGCTATTATACCAAGAGATATATCCAAGGACAGGATTATTTTTAATGCCAAAAAATATGTATCAAATGGAAAAGTGCCTGATATTACTCATATTGTGTATGTTGTTCCCGAAGAATATTCTGCTTTAAAAAATCTGGATGATTTTAGAAATGTGGGGAGAGCAATTGGCAGGTTAAATCAGATTCTACCTCATAAGCAATTTATTTTAATAGGACCCGGCAGATGGGGCAGCAAGGGCGACATCACTCTTGGAGTTCGGGTTACTTATGCTGATATCAATAATACAGCTATGCTTGTCGAAGTTGCCAAGCAAAAGGGAAATTATATCCCCGATTTGTCATTTGGAACTCATTTCTTTCAAGACCTTGTCGAATCAAATATTCGCTATTTGCCAATTTATCCGGATGATGAGGGAATAATATTCAGGGAATCATTTTTTCTTGAGAATCATAATCTTCTTCCTGAGTTATTACCAGAATTTGAATATTTGAAGAATGTTGTTAAAGTAATTAATATTCCGGCATCAACAAGAGGGCTGATTCTAAAGGTGTTTATGAACGCAGATTCGGAGGAGGCTATGGCTGTAATTGCTGAACCGTCTTTGAAAATATTTTACAACACTTCGAATATTGCTGAAATTAACGAAAATTCGAGCGAACACTGGCAGATAAGGACTAAAATGGCAGAGAAACTTGCTTCGGAACTCGATCCTGATTATTTTGGTGTTAAAGGTGTATATCTTTTTGGGACAACATTTAATAAGACAGCAACATTCAATTCTGATATTGATCTTCTTATTGATTTTGCGGGAACAGATGAGCAAAAAAAATTGCTGGGAGTATGGTTGGATGCATGGGATAGTGCCTTGAAGGATGTCATATATGAGCTGACAGGAATTAAAATTCAAAAGTTACTTGATATTTATTACTTTTCTTCAGATAGTGAGGATAAAGATAATTATTTTACTCAGATTATAATACCTGAAAAGAAGCTTTCAAAGAAATTGAAATTAGCTGAGTCGAATTTTTCTGTGTAATTAGCCAATTATTCTCATTGAAATATTATTAGAAATTAGTTTGAAATTATCTTTATTAACATTGTTTTTTCTTCTGGTTTCGTTCTCTTATGGGAAAGACTCATTGAGAGATGAGAGGCATCGTATTTATTCTTTTGGTGCAACAATAAACTATATTGCTGTCAAACATTTTACTGATTTTTCTCAATTGCCGGGCATTCCATCCTGTTGTCCGAAATATTCTTCCGGAAATGGTAATGGTTGGGAATTAGGAATTCTTTACAAGGAATATCTCTCAAGAAACATTTCTGTTTCGCCTTCAATTGGAATGATTTTCGGCAATGGCTTGCTTAAATCAAATGAAGAAAAGACTATAATTATAGGGAATTCCCCTGAACAAGCGTTAATCGAACATAGTTTATTGACAGAGTATACAATTTTATTTATTGATGTAAATTTCAATTACAATTTATTTTATGACCTTAATTTTTTTACTGCTATTTCATTTGATTACTTTGCAGAAACAAAATTTGAACAAAAAGAAACCTTACTAAAACCAGAAAACAGGGGCACATTTGAAAATGGAAAAAGAATTAGAAATGATATCAGCGGTAATATAACTGATATAAATAAATTTAATTTTTTTCTCAAGATAGGAATTAATTATGAGTTATCTCTGAACAAGACAAAAAGTATAACTCTACTGCCGGGTGCTGGCATATCAACCAATTTAAGAAATTTACTAAAAGACGAAAGCTGGGGTTTGGTTAATTTTTCTTTCGGGTTTACAATTTTGTTTAACAATTACATAGATTATTCAACGCCAATAGAACCAAAGCATAGGAACTAAAGCATCCCAAGTCTTTTTCTGATGAACCATTCAAGACTGAAAAGTAAGATAATAATTATAAGAATCCAGAAAAGATTCCAGAGAGCCGTTTCGGTTTTATTAACAACTGATTTTTCTGTGAAATTTCTAACATTTTTTAGATCATCTTTGAAATTGGCAACATTTTCGAAAGTGTAGAATTTGCCGCCAGAACGGTCGGACATTGTTCTAAGCAGTTTAGCATTCATCGTAAAATTTTGATATTCTGGGCTCAAATCGCCAATTGAGAAACGACCATCATCACTGCCTAAGAGTTTTCCATTAAGATAAGCTGAGCCATTAAAGGAATAGTCTCCTTCTCTTAATCCAGAGACATCAGCAGAATATCTCCCATTGCCCATGGATACGAGGATTAAATCTCTTTGCTCATTACTGCTTTGAATTTTTACATTTACAGTTGCATTATCAACAAAGTTATAAGCAGCATCATAGACCTGAGCGATAAACGAAATTTTTTCGCCGGAAACATAGAATTTTTTATTAGTTTTTATTACAACATTTTTTTTGTCCTGATTGACTGAAAGCCATTTTCTTGAATTCTGAACAAATATATCGAACAAATCAAAGGCGTCCTTTCTACCTTTTGCAATTTCGGCAGCATAGCCAAGTAGCTTCCACCGATAAATGCCATAGCCCAGAACAGCTATTGTTTTTTGACCCTGAAAAGAGCGGGTGATGATAAGTGGCTCTTTGAAGGGAACATTATTGACCTTGAAAGAAGCAATTATTTCGGATTCAGGTTTCACCCGGACAAATGTCTCGGTTCTGAAGATTGGAGGGAGTTCATTCCATAGATTTTTATCCTGTTCATTACCTTTTATTCTGATAATTGGATTTCCGGTAGCTTTCTCACTTATATCAGGTACAACCAAAAACTCATTTGGTCGTGTACTTTGAACAGTAAACGGCAAAAAATCTTCCAAAATCTTAAGTTTATAGTAATCAAGATTCTGAGAAGCAATTAATAGTAAAGGTTTTCCGTTAGCCAGCTCATTTTTAATCAGGTCTAATGAACTGTTTGGAGTTGAAACAATGGGATAACCAACAAAGACAATTAGCTCGGCATCTTTAATTTCTGATTGAGTGGGAGCAACATCATAATATTCACTACCTTGTTTTTGAACGAAAGTTTTTATTTCAATATCCTTTTCCTGAGATAAGCTGTTTCGAAGAAATGTTAGGTCAGGACTTGGTGACCCTGCAAATATAACAATTTTTCTTTTCCCTTTTAAAACCCTTATGAATTCGGATATTTGATTGTTTTTCATAGTGATTTCGCCTTTAAGCTGACCTACCCTTGCGGTTAGCTTGTGGACTCCTTCGGTTTTTGGTGTGTATTCAAAAACAAGGGGATAAGTTCTGGTTTCTGGATTAATCTTGATTGTTTGTTCGGCTATCTGGGTGTTATTATCAAATAATTGAACTCTGATCTCACCTTGCTCAAACCCATTGACAAGAAGATTTATATTGACAGGAACTGGAATATCAACATAGGTTATATCGTTAGTGATAATTGATTCGAGGGCAATGTCCTTAGCTTCATTGGAGTCACCAATACCGACAATAAAGACAGGTTTTCCGAATTGTTCGGCTGAATAGATTGGATTTATACCTGAATTAAAAGCGCCATCGGTGAACATCAGGATTGCCTGAATATTTTGAGTTTCGATATTTTTTGAAGCCCAATTAATTGCTTTGGAAATATCTGTAGATTGTCCATTTAGTTTTAAAGAATCAGTATTGAAAGAAAAAATCTGGCTCACTTCGGAATCGAAATGGGCAAAAACAAATTCATCATCGTTGAAATCCTTGATCCCAGAATTATTCAAAGCTTTAATCAATTCTTGTTTGCGATTGCCACGGCTATCGGTGAGTGCGACAGACAATGAATTATCAATCAGGACTGCTACTTTAGGCTTGATAATATTTGCGGAAATTCTTGTTAGAATCGGTTCAAATATAATGAATAATAATAATGATATGGCAAGTGTTCTCAATACTATAAGGATTGTTCTGAAAAAATTTGTTATAGGTGGTATGGTAACTCTATATGTGTAAAGAGTAAGTCCAAAAGCAATAAGGACTAATAATAAATAAATCCATAAAGAACCGGAGAAACCAATGCTAAAACTATTCATTTCTATAATTTGATTAAGAAGGTACTTCAATAAACAATAATTCTGAATCTTTGATGGCTTTCAAGCTAAGAGTCTGAAAATCAGAGATGCCAATTGCATCTCTTTTCGTCAGGATTTCATTACCAATTTCAATTTCACCCTCGATAACCATAATAAACAGTATATTTTCCGAAATATTAAGTTTATAAATAAGTGTGTTATTTTCTTTCAAATCAGAGAGATATAAGAAGGCATCCTGATTTATCCAGAGGGCATCAGGATTCACCTCCGGGCTTACTATCAATTGTAGTTTATTTATCCTATCCTGATGATTGAATTTTTTTTGATCATAGCGAGGTTGTATATTCATTAATTTAGGCAATATCCAGATCTGGAACAATTGAAGTATTTCATCGCTCGAGGGATTCCTTTCTGAGTGATAAATTCCACTACCGGCAGACATAATCTGAACTTCACCTTTTGAAATCAGCCCTTTTGTTCCGGTGCTGTCAGTATGTTCGAGATAGCCCTGCAGAGGGATAGTAATGATTTCCATATTGTCGTGTGGATGAGTATCGAAACCTTTGTTTGGCAAAACTATGTCATCGTTGAGAACTCTTAATTTGCCAAAATTCATTCTCTCAGGATTAAAATATCTATTGAAACTAAAAGAATAATTGGTTTTGAGCCAACCGTAGTCGAAACTACCTCTTGTTTCAGCTTTATATATTATTTTCTTCATATATTCATAGAAAAATAATAAAAAACGGATGAGGAGGCTAAGCATTTTTTTTTGTATAATAGTAGAATGTTGTAAATCACCAAAAAAAGTGGTAATTTTGAATTTTCGGGGTGTAGCTCAGCCCGGCTAGAGCACTACGTTCGGGACGTAGGGGCCGGAGGTTCAAATCCTCTCACCCCGACAAGGGTAAAATAAGATATTGTTCTCATTTCACTTTTAGCAATAATCAAAATAATTTGTTTACTTTGAAAATTTCATTTTTATTTTAACTTTTTATTTTTTTAAATAACCTTTCCAAACCAAAAATTTTTATATTTATCGAAATAATCTTAACTTAATAACTCTTCTTATAATGCTTGTTCATAATATCATTTTATGATTAATTCTGTTTTTCACATCTAATTCATAAATTGTTCATTTGGAGTTAATTAAATAATCAGATTTTTGAATTTTATATTGATACAAAATCTGAATGGATAAATTATTATTTACTCCTGGTCCCTTAACGACAAGTAGAACGGTCAAAGAAAAAATGTTAAGGGATTTAGGATCCCGTGATACAGAATTTATGACAGTTATCGGGGAAGTCCGAAACGGAATCCTGAAAGTTGCTGGCACAAACAAAAATGAAGGATGGGAATCTGTTCTCATACAGGGTTCGGGCACATTTGCAATAGAATCCGTTTTATCTTCGGCAATTTCCGAAAGCGATAAATTATTGATAATATCAAATGGAGCTTATGGCAAAAGAATGGCAAAAATATCAAGGATTCATAAAATTAGCCATTTCGAATTGTCATTCCCTGAAAATCAGATCCCAGATATTGAAAAAATCATAAATATAGTAGAATCTTCAAATGATTTTACCCATCTGGCAGTAGTTCATTGTGAAACAACTACAGGAATTTTAAATCCTATCGAAGACATCGGCAAAGTAGCCAGATTGTATGGTTTAGAATATATTGTTGATGCAATGAGTAGTTTTGGGGCAATACCAATTGATTTGAACGAGTGTTCGGTCAATTACCTTATTTCTTCATCTAATAAATGTATTGAGGGTGTACCCGGTTTTGCTTTTGTGATAGCAAAGAAAGAGAGTTTACTTAAAACTGAGGGAAAAGCAAGAACTTTGAGTCTGGATCTTTTCAATCAGTGGGCTGAGATGGAACGAAGCGGTCAATTTCGATTTACGCCACCTGTCCAGATTATTTTAGCATTCAAAGAAGCATTAGAGGAACTCGAAAATGAAGGTGGGATTGAAGGCAGAGCCGCAAGATATAAATCCAACCACAGGATTTTGTTGCAAGGAATGACAGATATGGGTTTTGTGCCATATATTCATCCAGATTATCAAAGCTATATAATAACAGCTTTTTTATTTCCGGAGCAAAAGAATTTCAATTTCAATAAAATGTATAATTTTTTGAACGAAAGAAATTTTGTGATATATCCCGGCAAGCTATCCGAGACAGATACATTCAGAATAGGTTCAATTGGAAGACTAAATAATCAGAACATATCAGACCTTTTGATTGCAATAGAGGCTTATTTAGACTCCATTAACGAATGAAAATCATATCAGAAAAAATACAAAACTGGCTTCAATTGTCGCACCCGGCAATTTTTGCTATATACGCAATGATTTCGGCTTTCACTGTATATTCCTGTATGTATGCATTAAGAAAACCTTTTGCAGTAGCAATATTCGATTGTATGTCATTTTTCGGGGTGGATTATAAAATATTATTGATAACGGCTCAGGTAGTGGGTTATGCTTTATCTAAATTTCTGGGAATAAAGATTATTTCCGAAATTAAACCAAATGAAAGATTGAAGTATTTCATAGTTCTGTTTCTTATATCAATATTATCATTATTATTTTTTCCAATGGTGGAGGCACCATGGAATATAATATTTTTATTTACAAACGGGTTGCCCTTGGGATTGATCTGGGGCTTAGTGTTCAGTTTTTTAGAAGGACGAAGGAGCACAGAACTGCTTGCCGCAGGGCTTTCGGTCAGCTTTATATTTTCTTCGGGATTAGTAAAGAGCGTTGGAGCTTTTCTTCTTTATAACTTAAACGTAAGCGAATTCTGGATGCCATTCCTAACCGGGTTAATTTTCCTGCCTTTATTGATGTTATCAACATGGATGTTGTTCCAGATACCGGCTCCAACCAAGGAAGACATAGAAAAAAGGACAAAAAGAGAGCCAATGGATTCAAAAGCAAGAAAAAATCTTTTCAAGCAATTTTCTTTCGGATTGGTGGTATTGATAATATTATATATTCTACTAACAACATTCAGAGATCTTAGGGATAATTTTTCTGCAGAAATCTGGGATTCTTTGGGAATGAGAGGAAATTCAGAGATCTTTTTTTTGACTGAGTTGCCTATATCATTAATTTTACTTATGACAACAGGAATGATAATATTTATTAAAAGCAATTATCATGCATTTGTTGTTTCTAATCTAATAATACTTACGGGAATAGTATTAATAGGTCTTGGGGGCTTTCTGTTTTCTCAGAGATTCATAAGCGGAAGTTTGTGGATGATTCTTCTTGGGACAGGCTTATATATGGGATATGTTCCATTCAACAATATGCTTTTCGAAAGACTAATAGCAACATTTCGTTCATTTGGAAATGTAGGGTTTCTTATTTATCTGGCAGACTCTTTTGGGTATCTGGGTAGTGTGATGATAATGCTTGTGAAGAATTTTTTTAATCCTATGGTAAGCTGGTTGGTATTTGTTATAGATACATCATATATACTTACTATTGTTGGATTTATAATCATAATAATGTCAATTACTTATTTCACAAATAAGTATAAACAGGAGAGAATAAAAAATCAAGCTGATAGCATATAAGTCCATTAAATTAATAACAAATAAATTCTCAATGACAAAAAAAATAAATCAAATTAACCTTTTATTTATTTTAACTTAATCAATAAATCATTCTATAGTTCAAATTTAGTCTTCTGATAATTTAACTTTTTGACTTCGATAAATATAAGTATTAATTAATATATAAACAGGGGGTTATAAATGAAAAAAAACAACTACGATAATTCAAGATTCTTTCAAATATTTCAAATGGAGGTCAAATGAAAAAAATTATAATAATTATAGCAATATTTTTGATATCAGCTAATTTTGTTTTGTCGCAAGTAAGGACAATATCAGGAAAGGTAACGAGTTCGGAAGATAATTCTCCACTCATTGGAGTGTCGGTATCAGTCAAGGGCTTAAAAATTGGTACGACAACAAAATCCGATGGAACATTTACATTGGATGTTCCCGAAAATGCAAAAACCTTAGTATTCACTTATGTTGGATACAAAATGCAGGAGGTTGAAATAGGAAATAAAACAGTAATAAATGTTCAGCTTGTTAGCACTTCAATTTACTCAGAAGAAATAGTGGTAACGGCATTAGGTTTGGAAAAAGAAGAAAGAGCTATAGGTTATTCAGTTGAAAAAGTAGAACCTACCCCTATTACACAATCAAGAGAAACAAATTTTATTAATTCACTTGCCGGCAGAATACCGGGAGTTCAAATAGTTGGTAATCCATCTGGAATTGGAAGTTCCGCAAGGGTTACAATCAGAGGAGAAAGATCATTAAACATAAATAATAACCAGCCATTGTTTGTAGTGGATGGTGTTCCTATATTAAATCAGTTTATTGGCTCAAGCGGAAGAAACAATCTGGATGTTGACTATGGTAATGGAGCCGGATTAATTAATCCTGATGATATAGAAAGTATTACTGTTTTGAAAGGAGCAAACGCAACGGCTCTTTATGGCTCAAGAGCAAACAATGGTGCTATAATCATTACAACAAAATCTGGCAAAGGACAAAAAGGATTGGGGATATCATTTAATTCGATAACAACATTTGAAACACCTCTTAAACTTCCAGAATATCAAGATGTTTATGGACAGGGATTGAATGGAGAATTTGCATTCAAGGATGGAAATGGTGGAGGATTGAGAGATGGAACAGATGAAAGCTGGGGACCAAGATTTATGGGACAGGAAATTCCTCAATATGATTCACCGAGAATTGATAATAATGGCAATATACTTTACTATACAGATTCAAAAGGAAATAAGAAAATGTGGAGGGGTGGCGATCTCAATGCACCACCGGGAAGTATTATAAAACCAACACCATGGGTTGCCAAACCCGACAATATTGCTAATTTTTTTGAAGTTGGTAAGACCTTCACTAATAACATAGCTTTTTCTGGTTCAAATTCAGCCGGGGATTTCAGGATATCACTGACAAATATGGATCAGAAAGGATTTGTTCCTTTTACTGATCTTGTCAGAAACACAATTTCAGTGAACGGAAGTTATAACCTTACCGATAGGTTTAAGGCTTCAGCAACCGCTACATATATTAACTCGATGAGTTCGAACAGACCTAACTTAAGTTATGGAACTGAGAATATAATGTATTTGTTTAACTGCTGGCTTGGAAGACAGGTTGATCTGGAAACAAGCAAAGACTACTGGCAAAGAGGATTGGAAGGAACCAATCAATTCGGTTATAATTATAATTATCATGATAATCCATATTTCAATTTAGCAGAGAATACAAACGGACAAAAAATTGACAGGATATATGGAAATGTAACATTAAAATATCAAATTCTTGATGAATTAAGTTTCCAGATAAGAGGCGGGACAGATTTCAACGGTGAAACAAGAGATAGGAAAAGAGCATTCAGCACCCAAAGATTTCCTTTTGGATTCTATAGAAATGAAAACATAAGTTTGCAGGAAAACAATTTTGATTTCCTATTTGACTACCGAACAAATTTAAGTGATGCTTTTGCTCTTTCGGCTACATTTGGTGGGAACAGAATGTACAGAAAGACTAATTTGGTAGAAACTGTTGCTCCACAGTTATTAATACCTGATATATATAATTTAGGAAATTCGAGGGTTGAATTACAAACATCACAAGTTATGACCGAGAAAGTTATAAATAGTATATACGGAACAGCTCAGTTGATATTCAATGACTACATCTATCTTGAATTATCTGGAAGAAATGACTGGTCTTCAACTCTGCCCAAGGAGAACAACTCATATTTCTATCCATCAATATCATTGAGTGGTGTGTTAAGCGAAATGGTGAAATTGCCGGAAATTATAAGTTTTGCCAAACTAAGAGTTGGTTTAGCTCAGGTAGGTAATGATACCGATCCTTATCAGCTAAGAAATGTTTACAACCCAGGATCAGCTTTTGGCTCGGACAGGACATTTGGTGAAGTCAGTCAATTGGCAAACGCAGACTTAAAACCTGAGATATCAACATCATTAGAAGCAGGATTCGATTTGAAATTCCTTAAAGATAGAATTGGTTTAGAGTTTACATACTATACAGTTAGTAGTAAAAACCAAATAATACCAATTCCATTGACAATTACAAGCGGTTACAACACAAAAGTGCTTAATGCAGGAGAAATACAAAATAACGGCTTTGAAATCTCATTAAAAGGGACACCAATCAAAGAAAATGATTTTCAAATGGATTTATTCCTTAATTTTTCGAAAAATGATTCAAAAGTTATATCGCTTTCCGAAGGTATCAAAAATTTTGTGTTAGCTCAAAGGTATATAACAGTTGAAGCCAGAGTGGGAGAAAGAATGGGTTCTATGTACGGAATAGGTTATGAAAGGGTTAAAGATCCAAACAGTCCATATTTTGGACAAATAATTAATGATGTAAGAGAGATAAAAGATGCCCAGGGAAATATAAAATATGTTGCAAGACCGAGAGCAACATCGAGTGTTATTCTTCTTGGGAATTATAATCCTGACTGGTTAATGGGTATTGGATCCGATATTAAAATATTCGGTGTTTCACTTGGGTTCTTGTTTGATATAAGACAAGGCGGAGAAATATATTCCCACACTCAAACAGTTGGCAGAGAAGGCGGTCAAATAATTGAAACGCTTGAAGGCAGAAGAAATTATGGAACAGATGCTGATGATGGATACGATATAAGCCTTGAGGGAAATGGGGTATACAGCCCGGGAGTAATTGAAGTTAAAGACGAAAGTGGAAAAGTGATTGGTTATAAGCCTAATAATGCAGAAAATGGAATGTCCAAACTTACAGCAAGAGAATGGCATACTGCTATAACATTAGGTCGAAGGTTGTTAGAGGGAATGATTTACGATGCTTCTTTTGTGAAATTACGTGAGTTAAGGATAGGATATACACTGCCAAATGCTTGGACGGAGTCGTTTTTCCTTAGGAATGTAACTCTTTCGTTTGTAGGAAGAAATTTATTACTTTGGTCGGATGTTCCTCACGTTGATCCTGAAGCCGCTTCAACATCTGGTTCAACAATTATCCCGGGAGTAGAAAGCGTTACAATACCATCAACTCGAAGCTTCGGTTTCAATATTAATTTCAATATTTAATTTAAATAATTGTTAGAAAGGAGAATATATGAAAATGAAACTTAAAATGATTTTAGTAATATTATTAGCAATAATAATCAATTCCTGTACTGAAAATTTTGAATCAATCAATACTAATCCAAATGTTCCGAATGATGTCCCTCCAAATTTGTTACTACCCGGAATAATAAATAATCCGCTCAATACATTAGTTTATGAGTCATGGGAAATAGGAAATATTGTTATCCAGCATACCGCAAAAAATCAATTTGTCAATGAAGACCGCTATCTCTGGGGCGAAAGAAATAGTATCTGGAACACTTTCTATTCAAATTTAAGAAATGTTCAAAATATGCTTTTAAAAAGTGAAACAGAACAAAAGAAAAATTATCAGGCAATAGCTTTGATACTAAGATCATGGATGTTTTCTGTTTTAACTGATTGTTATGGTGATATACCCTACTCGCAAGCCATCAAGGCAAAAACTGAGGGCATAAATTTTCCTGTTTATGATAAACAAGAAGATATTTACAAAGGTATGTTAGATGATTTGAAGTTAGCCTCAGATCTTTTGGGAACATCCACTGAGAAAGTATCGGGTGATATTTTATACAAAGGTGATTTGACAAAGTGGAAAAAATTGGCTAACTCATTAAGAATAAGAATGTTAATGAGAATTTCCGACAGAAAATCGGTCGCTGCCGATTTGCAAGCAATAGTAAATAATTCCAACTATCCAATAATGGAAAGTAATGATGATAATGGAGCTTTGACATATCTTTCTGCTTTTCCTAATCAGTTCCCGTTGCATACCACAAGGGTAGGTTCTTTCAATGAGTACAGAATTAGCAAAACAATTACTGATACTTTGAAAAGCCTGAATGATCCGAGATTACAAATATTTGCCAGACCAACGCCTGCAACAGAAAATACAGCAAATCCGGTTATTATGGGCATTCCAAATGGAATGGACGATGTTAAAGCACTAACCTACAATGGTGGTCAGCAGAATCAATCACCTGTCGGAAGGTTGTTTTTCGAGGATGCTATCACTGCAAAGGGTTTGAAGGTCGCAAGAGGAGTGATCATGAATTATGCTGAGTTACAATTTCTTTTGGCGGAAGCAGCTAACAAAGGTTTAATAAGCGGTGATGCAAAGACATACTATGAAAATGGAATCAAGGCTTCTTTCCAGTTTTATGAACTGGAAATGCCAACCGGTTATCTGGCACTCCCACAGGTCGCTTATAAAGGTGGTACAGAAGGTTTGGAAAAAATAGGATTTCAAAAATGGATTTCATTGTTCTTTCAGGGCTTAGAAGCATGGTTCGACTGGAGGAGGACTAATATACCCAGATTGATTCCCGGCGAATCAAACCTTAATGGCAATAAGATACCAGTCAGATTCATTTATCCAACAATAGAGCAAACTCTGAATTCGGAAAACCTAAGCAAGGCTATTGCCAGACAAGGGGCAGATAATATCAACACAAGGGTTTGGTGGGATGTTCAATAAGTGTTTGTTTGTTTTCGATACAAATTAACTCACATGACAAATAAAGCTATTCGAGATAGCATTTTCACACTGAAGATAATGAGTTTAATTAATGTGAAATCAAAATACAATTTTGATTTTGTGCAATCATAAAATTGAATTAACAAATAATATTTATTAAAACTTTAAGAAAAAAAATGAAAGAATTAAAATTTATAATATCAATCCTGATAATATTTAGTTTGTTTGTCTCCTGCAAAAAGGAAGCAACAAATGAAATGTGGATGATAACAGCCCCGGCTGATGAAAAAGAAACATTTGCAAATTTAACTGATCTGGGTGGGACTTCAATAACGCCTTTGGGACGATATTTAACACCAAGAGGCAAACAGATTATGACTGCCCCTCATCCTTATGGGTTAGTTCTGAGCAATGATAATAACATTGCAATAACAGCAAATAGCGGCACATCTCCATTGTCAATAACAATCATCCGAAATCTTTTGAGCGATAATCCGGAGGTACAGCAAATACCTCCGGGACACAATACTGACAAAGGGATTTTAGCTTCCGTTTTTATGGGGTTAGCAATCTCCCCTGACAATCAAAAGGTTTATGTTTCAGGGGGGCAAGAAAATAAAATATTTATATTCAATATAAACGATGGAAGCAAAGATGGTTTTATTGACTGTTCAATTTCTGATGCTAATAATGATTATTCTCATGGCTACATTGGAGACATGGTGCTAACAAAAGATGGTAGCACAATATATTGCGTTGATCAAATCAATTTTGCTGTTAATATTATTGATACAAAAGAAAGAAAATTAATTTCAAGGGTAAATGTTGGGCGATATCCGTTTGGTTTAACACTGTCCCCGGATGAGAAAAAATTTTATGTTGCAAATGTTGGAGTTTTTTCCTATAAAGTATATCCCTCAGTGGATAAAGAAAGGTTAAGAGAAACAACAATGCCCTATCCAGCATTCGGATATAATACAAAGGAATCAAGGGATGGATATAAAAATGACTCGGTTGAAGTGCCAGGGCTTGGCGATCCAAATGTTCCTGAGTCCTTTTCGGTTTGGGCTGTTGATGTTAGTAATAAGCAAGCTCCTAATGTTATAGCAAAAGTAAAAACCGGAATTAAAGTAGGGCAGAAGATAGAGGATTTTCCAGCTATCGGTGGTTCGAGTCCGAATTCTGTGGTTGCAACAAACGAATATGTATTTGTCAGCAACGGCAACAATGACTGTATAAGCGTAATTGACGTCAAAACAAATGAAATAAAAAAAGAGATATTTCTGAACATTGATGAGCGGATAAAAAAATATCGTGGCATTATCCCGTTTGGTTTGGCATTATCGCCCGATATGAAAAGATTATATGTTGCTGAATCAGGCTTGAACGCTGTTGGTGTGATTGACGTCGGGTCTTTGAATGTCATAGGGCATATTCCGGTGGGCTGGTTTCCGGCTAAATTACAGGTTACAAAAGATGGAAAGAAATTAATCGTTACGAATGCCAAGGGAGTCGGAAGTGGACCAAACGGAGGAATAAACTGGAAAGCAGGACCTGAAGGTCATAATATTGGCAAACTGATGAAAGGAACTGTGTCTGTTCTTGATATTCCAAATGATTCCGAATTAAAAAAAGAAACTGAGCAGGTTTTAAAAAATAATTTTGCTTTTAAAAAAATAACTGAAGAATTGAAAAAAGAAAGAAAAAATAATCCAATTCCACTCTATCCCGGAGAAAAAAATTCACCTATCAAATACATTGTCTTTATCTCAAAGGAAAACAGAACTTATGATGAGGTTTTCGGACAGATAGAGAAGGGAAAAGGAGACAAAACGCTTGCTCGATTTGGATATCAGGCTCCAGTCAGCAATAAGGCAAAAACAATTCAATTTCAAGCAGATGTAATGATTAATCATTTAAGATTAGCAAAAGAATATGCATTCAGTGATAATTTTTATGTTAATTCTGATCACTCTGCAGATGGTCATAGATGGCTTGCAGCCACATATCCGAATCAATGGGTTGAAACATCTGTCTCGGCAAGTTATGGTGGGAACAGAAATTTGAAAATAGATTCAAAAGCACCGGGAGCTTTGTCAATGGTTGGTTCGGGCGGAGCTATTTATCCGGAAGACTATAATGAAGCAGGTTCATTATGGGATCATCTTGACAGACACAAAGTTGACTTTTTTAATTTTGGTTTCAGCACTGAACATACACCACACTATGCAGATTCAACTTTTAAATACACCGGAGTAAGGTATATGATAAATTACCCATTACCCACTCCACTTTATGATAAAACATCAAAAATATTTGCAACTTATAATATGGCAATTCCAGATCAATTCAGGTTGGATATGTTTATTAAAGAATTCAACGAAAGATGGATGGGAAAAGGAAAAACTATGCCTCCGGTTATTACGATTATGTTGCCAAACGATCATGGAGCCGAGGAAAGACCTCATGCAGGTTATCCCTTTCTGGAAAGCTATATGGCAGATAATGATCTTGCAGTTGGAAGGATAATTGAATTTTTATCAAATACTCCATATTGGAAAAATATGGCAATATTCATCACTGAAGACGACTCACAGGGTGGTGTTGATCATATTGATGCTCATAGAAGTATTTTAATGGTAATATCTCCTTATGCTAAGAAAGGTTATGTATCACAAAAGCATACAAGCTTCGGAAGTATCTTCAAAACGTTCTGGAACATTCTCGGAATACCTTATCTGAATCAATATGATGCTACTGCGACTGATTTATCTGATTTCTTTCAGGATAAACCAGATTACACACCCTACAAAGCTGTAATGGTAGATCAAAGAATATTTGACCCACAAAAAGCACTGGATCCATTCGACGAAAAATTTGATTATAAAGCCTTGAGTTCCAGCCCTATTCTTGATGACCCTAATTATATGATAAAGCAGAGCGAAGATTACAGGAAACATTATTCAGAAAAAACAACAAAGAAATAATTAATAATTAATATTTATAAGCAATATATGATAAAGTTAAAAATTCTTATTATCATTTTAATTCTTGTCGTCGGTTTTAATAGTGTGAGTTCACAAGATGAGACAGACACCACGAATTCTGCTGGCTACATAATCAAAGAACAGGTGGTAGTTTCTGCAACAAGGTACGAGAGGAAAACTCTCGAACTTCCATATTCAGTCAGTAAGATCAAACTTGATGGCGGTGAAGAAAGCAACAATACTCCTGATTTATTAAAGACAATTAGCGGCAGTTTTGTTCAGAAAACAAATTTAGGAGGAGGCTCGGCTTTTATAAGAGGAGTTACAGGTAATCAAACCTTAATTATGATAGATGGGATCAGATTCAATAATTCAACCTTCAGATATGGACCAAATCAATATTTAAACACTGTTTCACAAAGTAGTATTCAAAACATTGAATTATTGCGGGGTTCCGGTTCGGTGCAATATGGAAGTGATGCCATTGGTGGAGTAATATATATACAAACTAAAAAACCAAATTTTTCTGACGAGGGATTTAAGTCGGATGGGTTTGTGCAAGGCAGATATATGACATCTGACATAGAAAAAACAATAAATGGCGAAGTGAATTTAGGATTAGAAAAAACAGCATTTCTTGCAAATTTTAATTATTCTGACTTCGGTGATCTGCCCGGCGGTGGAGCCATCGGCATACAGAGTCCAAGCGGTTATGCACAAAACGGTTTAGATCTGAAATTCAGAACAGCAATTATCAAAAATCTGGATATAATTCTAAATTATAACTTTCTGGAGCAAAAAGATGTACCACTTTACCATAAGGTTAAGCTCGAAAATTATGAGTTTAATAAAATGGCTCGTCAAGGAAGAAATTTATCATATATTTCAATGGATTATAAAGTTGATGAAATTTTCCTCAAAAATATAAGTTTTAAAGCTGGTAATAGTTTTTCAAATGAGAAAAGAAGCAGAAAAACTAATGGTAAAATCATACAAACTGATGAAAACGACAGAATAAATACATATTTCGGAATATTGGATTTTAATACCGTTTTGAGCGATGAATTAACCTTAAATTACGGTGGTGAAATATATTTCGATAGAGTAAATAGTAAAAGAGAAGATATTGATTTGACTAATAATTCATCAAAAGAATTGAGGGGGCTCTATCCGGATAATTCAGAATATCTTAATTCTGCATTTTATTTGCTCAGTAATTTCAAGATTGATAGACTAATATTCGATTTGGGTTTGAGATATAATACTTTTAAGATAAATGTGCCTGATGATGTTCTCGGGATGGTTGAGATTAAACCTTCAGCCTTCGTTTATAATGTAGGTGTTTTATTCCGGATAAACGAGAAACATTCTGTTTATGGTTCAGTAAGTACAGCATTCAGGGCACCAAATATTGATGATATGGGAACAATCGGAATTGTTGATTTCAGATACGAAATACCTTCGAATGACTTAAAACCTGAAAAATCAATAAATTATGAAATAGGATACAAGCTATCGGAAGATATGTTGCAGGGTTCGGTTTCGATTTTCCATTCGGATCTATCGGATTTCATAACAAGAGTGAAGACTAAATACAACGGACAAGATAGTGTTAATGGATATCAGGTCTATACAAAGGAAAATGTTGCTAATTCTGTTATTTATGCAGCGGAGTTTGACTTCATTCTAAACCTCAATAGTTTTTTAATTCAGGGTAATGCAACTTATACTTATGGGCAGAATTTAACAGCAGATGAACCAATGAGAAGAATACCACCATTGTTTGGCTCGTTAGAACTTGTATATAATTTCGATAGGAATTTTAATATAAACTTACAAAATTTATTTGCTGGGCGTCAGGACAGACTTGCTTCAGGGGATAAATCGGATAACAGAATAAATCCGAATGGGACGCCCGGATGGTATATTATGAATTTATTTGCAAAATTCCGATGGCAAAATTTCAAGATTACTGCTGGCATAAATAATATTTTTAATGCGGCATATAGATATCATGGTTCAGGAATTGATGCTGTCGGTAGAAGTGGATTGATTTCTGTTATGTATTATTTTAATTTTTAATTTGAAAAAGAATTATGAACTATTCGAACATTAAAGGAGTGATAGTTGATTGGGCAGGAACATCAATTGATTACGGTTCATTTGCTCCGGTGGCTGCCTTCATAGATGCTTTCAGACAATCTGGAATTGAAGTTCCTGCAAATGATATAAGAAAGTTTATGGGTTATGGTAAAAGAGACCATACCCGTGAAATACTGAAGCTGGAAAATATCAGCAATGACTGGTTTGAAAGATATAAAAGAAGACCAACGGAAGATGATGTTGAAAAAATTTTCTATTCTCTCTCATTATCTCTGGAAAAGGCTATTCTGGATTATTCCGAACCAATAGAAGGGGCAATTGATTTTTTGGAAAAGATGAGAACTGCCGGAATAAAAGTTGGTTCAACAACAGGTTACGTTAGAGAAATGATGAATTTAATCATTCCAATAGCTGAGAAAAAAGGTTTTAAACCTGATGTTATAGTATGCCCTGACGATGTTCCTTCTGGCAGACCTTATCCATGGATGTGCTATTTGAATGCAGTAAAGATGGAAACATATCCATTCTGGGAAATGGTTAAATTCGGTGATACTGTTTCCGATATTAACGAAGGTTTGAATGCAGGAATGTGGACTGTTGGAATAACAAAAAGTGGGAACGAAGTTGGTTTGACATTAGCCGAAACCGAAAGTCTTAGTGATATTGAATTAAACAGTCTGATTAAAGCAGCAGAAACGAAGCTATCAGAGGCAGGTGCCCATTTTATTATTAATGGAATCTGGGAGGCAGAAAAAGTGCTGGAACAGATTGACGAAAATATCCGGAAAGGGTTGAAGCCTTGAATGATTTATCTGTTGAATTGAATATCGTACAATTTTTTGTAAATACCATTTATGCTTATAAGTTCTTTGTGTGAGCCTTTCTCGACAATCCTGCCATTATCAAGAACGTATATCATATCGCAATCCATTATGGTTGACAATCTATGGGCAACAATTACTGCTGTTCTTGATTTCATAGATTGATTTATAGCTTCCTGAACGACTTTTTCGGATTCAGCATCAAGTGAAGAAGTCGCTTCATCAAAGACCAGAATATATGGTTCTCTTAGAAGGGCACGCGCAATGGCAATCCGTTGCCGTTCACCACCTGAAAGCATAATACCCCTGTCACCAATTTTTGTGTTGAAAGATTCGGGCAATTTCATTATAAAATCATAAGAATTGGAGATTTTTGCTGCTTCGATTATTTTGTCATCAGTTATATTTTTCAGTCCGAAAGTTATATTGTTAGCAATTGTGTCGTTGAAAAGAATGGTCTCCTGAGAAACAATCCCGAACAAAGCCCTGTAGTCATCAATTTTTAGTTCTTTGATATCAGTGCCATCAATTAAAATTCTTCCGAAAGTTGGATCATAGAACCTAACCAACAAATCGAGCATAGTAGATTTACCACTACCGCTCTGTCCAACAATGGCAATTTTGCTACCTTTTTTAATTTTTAATTCTACTCCTTCCAGCACGGGAACAGTGTCATAGGCAAAACTAATATTATCAAAGGAAATCTCATTTGAAAATTCTTTGATGCTTTTCGAACCTGATATGATATTTAAAGGATGATCCAAAATTTCGAAGACTCTTTCGGTGGCAACCGCTCCCCTTTGGAACTGAGAAATACTATGTAAAATTGTAGTTACAGGGGACATAATAGCAAAAAGAGAGGCAAGAAAGAGCATTAATTCGTCGCCGGGCATAATCCCGGATACGACTTTGGAGCCTCCAACAAAGAATACGACACTAAGAGCAAGAATGGCGAATATTTCGTTTATGGAGGGTATCAAGCTGATAATTTTATTATACTTTACTGCGGAGCGGACGTATTTCGATGTTTGATCCGAAAATTTTTCATTTATAATATTCTCAGCATTATATCCTTTGATAATTCTTATTCCAGATAATGATTCCTGAAGCACAGAGGTATAATCAGCCATAGCGGTTTGCATCCTTGAAGCATAACGCCTTAGGTATTTCATCCCGATTCTGATTAATATCAAACTTATTATGCTTGTGCTGAAAGCTATTAAGGTTAATTCTGTGGACACAGAGAGGAGAAGAAATAGTAATAAAATAACCTGAATACTTTCCCTTAGAAATCCGTTGAAAACCGCAACGGTCGAGCTATTCAGGACGGCAACATCGTTGGTGAGAACGGACATTATATTTCCGCTTTGCTTTTTAACAAAAAATTCTAAGGATAGGGAGGTGATTTTTTTGAATAACTCATCACGTATATGCTTGATTACCCCTTCTTCTAACTTAACGCTTGCAATCGAGGAAATATATTTAAAAAAGTTCTTTAGCAAAAATATGACAAGAATGAAAAAGCATAAATTGATAATTGTAGAATACATATCATCGGGGTTCAGAATAATATTTCTTACAAATTGAAAAAATAAGTTCTTCAAATTTTCTAATGGGTTAGCCGTAGGTAGCGGTTCAGCTCCGGAAATAAGATTTGAGCCGGTAATGATTTCAATTATTGGCTTGATTACAGTTATTGAAATAGCCGTGAAAAAAGAAAAAATAATATTAAAAAGGATTGCTATAACAAGTAGCCCGATGAATGGTTTGACAAAAACTGCAATTCGTTTCAACAGTTTTAACTGGTCATAAGCCTTAAAAGATTTATCTGATTTTTCCAATGATTTATAAATTTCGATTTATTGCCGAAAATTAAATTGTCCGAAAAAAATTGTTTTACGAATAATTTCGGGAACAATAAGCAAAATAAGTCATTTTGAGATTTTATCAAAAACTTAGACAAGAGAATAATATGAAGAACAGAAATATTGATAAAAGAATCACCGAAAAGCTACTTGATGGCTTGATAGAAGGAATAATAATAATAAAAGCCGACCCATTGAGAATAATCTACACTAATGACTATATCGAGCAAATAATAGGATACAAATCCGATGAGCTAATCGGGAAAAACCCAGAAGAAATAATTGAGATATTTTTTTCTGAAAACAGAGAATTTCATTTGAAAAGGATTCAGGATAATATATCAAATAAGCAAGCCGCTCAAAGATATGAATTCAAGTGCAAAGCAAAGGACGGTTCGATCAGGTGGCTTTATGCCTCGTCAAATCTGATAATTTATGAAAATGAGCCGGCAATAATGATGATACTGGTTGATATTACTCAAAAGAAAGCAACAGAGGAGTTGATATACAATAAGCTAAAGAAATTCAAAGATATATCGGAAAATCAAGCTGATTGGGTTTGGGAAATTGACCAGAATCTCAGATTTACTTTTTCCAGCCTCGGAATAAAAGACATTCTTGGTTATAATCCCGAGGAAATTCTTGGTAATACATTATTTGACTTTATGACACAGGAAGATGCACCGGTCAAATATAAAGAATTTATGGAAAATTATCGTCAGGCGATGACAATCCGGAATTTTGACAGCTATTGCATAGACTCTCACGGAAAAAAAATTCTCATTGAAACAAATGCGGTGCCATATTTCAATAGCGATAATCAGTTGATTGGCTACAGGGGAGTAAGCAGGGATATTTCGTCCCGGAAGAATCTGCTGCTCGGACAGATGGGATTGAATAAAAATAGACATAATTCAGAAAAACAATATAAGGTCTTGATTGCTGAAGACCATAATCTAACAGCTAAATTACTGAAAGTGATGCTTCTGAATTCAATGATTGTTGATGTGGTGGGCGTGGTTACCAACGGGCTTGACTTATTCGAAAAACTAATTGAACAAAAAGCAGAGATTTTATTGCTTGATCTTGTTATGCCTGAATTTGACGGAATTCATTCAATCGAAAAAATACACGAGCAATTTCCCCGACTAAAAATTATTATTTTATCAGCACACACTGAGCCATGGTTAATTCAAAAGGCTCTAAGTTCGGGGGCATTGGGATATCTCACAAAATATGCTGATTCGGACGAAGTGATTGAAGCAATCAAAACTGTTAGTCAGGGAAGAAATTATCTTTGCAAGACAACGTTGAACTCTATAACAAACAATTTTATTACAAATCTTGCCCCAGATAGCAAATTTATCAAAGTAAATATAAATAAAAACCTTACAGTTCGAGAGCAGGAAATTCTTGATTTAATTGCAAAGGAATATACAACACCCGAAATTGCCAGAATGCTTGCTATCAGTACAAGAACAGCAGAAACTCACAGGAAAAACATACTGAAAAAACTCGGCACAAAAACCACAGCAGGATTGATTAAAATTGCCATGGAAACAGGATTGCTGAAAATTTGATAAAAACAAGTGTTATAACATCGAAAGTCATAACTATACCAAGGTTAAAATACAACCCGAAAAATTAAAAAATGCGAAGCATTATAATTTTAATTTTTTGAATATGCTTTCCGGAATAGCTTTCACAGCGAACATAATATACTTCCAGAACCAAGGCAGATATACTACATCTTTTCCTGACTTTATTGCGTCATAAATACCTTTGCCAACGGTTTCTGCAGAGGCAAACAGAGCATTTTTAGGAAGATGTGCAGTCATAGGAGTATCAACAAGACCGGGTTTTATAGTTATAACCTTAACATTAGAATGAAACATTCTGTTTCGAAGACCTTGCAGAAAAGTAGAGACACCACCTTTTGCAGCTCCATAGATATAATTGCTCTGTCTGCCTCTGTCCCCGGCGACAGATGATATAACGGCAAGAGTGCCCTTTTTTCTCTCCTCAAAATAATTTGCGACAATCGAAGAAAGCGAAATAACGCTGACGCAATTGATATTAAATTCTCTGACAATTGCCTTGGTGTTCTTTTGAATGGCTGATTGGTCAGGAAGAGTCCCGTAGGCAATGAGGACTATATCAATACCCTTCATTGCATTAGAAGCATTATCAATTAATACTTTATGCTTATCAAAATTAAGAGCATCAAATTCTTCAGTAAAAATTTGAGTTTTATATCTTGCAAAAATGTCTGACCTGACAGAATCAAGCTTGCTTTGATTTAGATCAGCAAGATAAAGGATAGCATCATCTTTGGCAAAAAATTTTGCAGTATGCTGCGCAATAGCTGAACAAGCACCAATTATTAAAACCTTTTCCATACATCAAAATATTCAAGTTTAAATTAACTAAATTAATCAAAAAGATATATTCAGACAAAGAGAAATCTTAATAACCGAAATACAGAGATAGATTTTTCGTCTCTATATAATCAATTTTTAAAGGAAGAATTATGTTCAATTTTTTGAAAAAGTTAGTTGGAACAAAGCATGACAGAGATAGGAAGCTGATGGAGCCTGTTGTAGCTGAGATTAACAGAATTTATAATGAATTAGATTCCTTGACTGACGAAGAAATAAGAGCAAAAACCGATGAGTTCAAAAGAATTATCAAAGAAAGAACTCAGGAGTTGGAAGATGAAAAAGAAACTTTAAAAGCAAGATTAATTAATGAAGTTCTTGATGTCAACCAAACATTAGACATCAAGGATAGAATCAAAGAAATAGATGATGAGTTGTTTTCAACAATCAATGAAACACTTGACGAACTTCTGCCAGAAGCTTTCGCAGTGGTTAAACAAGCTTGTAAGCGATTAACAGAAGCCCAATACAGATATGAATATATGGGGCAATCCTACACATGGGATATGATACCCTACGATGTTCAGCTGATGGGCGGGATTGTACTTCATCAGGGGAAAATAGCCGAAATGGCAACTGGCGAGGGAAAAACTCTTGTTGCCGTTCTTCCACTTTATCTAAACTCTCTTGCGGGCAAAGGAGTACATCTGGTAACTGTCAATGATTATCTTGCAAGGCGGGACTCCGAATGGATGAAACCTGTTTTTGAATTTCTTGGAGTTTCAGTTGGTGCCATTCAATCGAATATGGATAGCGAAGTAAGAAAGAAATTCTATAATCTTGATATAACTTATGGAACCAATAACGAGTTTGGTTTTGATTACTTAAGAGATAATATGGTGATAGACAAAGACCAGATGGTTCAGCGTGAGCACTGGTATGCAATAGTTGACGAGGTTGACTCTGTTTTGATAGACGAAGCAAGAACACCACTGATTATCTCTGGTCCGGTTGGTCAGGCATCAGACCAGAAATTTGATGAAATGAACCCAAGGGTCAAACGGCTTGTAGAAGCTCAAAACAAGCTTATTAACCAGATAACCTCCGAAATTCCTAAATATCTGGAATCATCTTCAAAGGAAGATAAAGAAAAAGCCGGGATTTTGCTCCTGAGATGTTATAGGGGTTTGCCCAAGCACAAAAAACTCTCAAAACTACTTCAGGAGGCAGAAAACCAGAAACTGATGAAAGAAACAGAGCTTTTCTTTATGAGGGATCAGGGCGTAAGAATGCACGAAATAGATGATGAACTTTATTATACCATTGATGAGAAAAATCATCAGATAGATATAACTGAAAAGGGGAGAAACCTTCTAATCATAGGTCAGGAAGATCCGGATATGTTTGTTATACCCGATATTGCTGCAATTATGAGTGCAATTGAAGGGGATACAACATTAACCCCCGAGGAAAAGCAAAGGAAAATAGATGAAGCAAATTTGCTTTATGCCGAAAGAAGTGATAGAATACATACTATTCATCAACTACTTCGGGCTTATTCACTTTACGAAAAAGATGTGGAATATGTGGTTCAGGATGGGAAAGTTCAGATAGTTGATGAATTTACCGGAAGAATTTTGGAAGGCAGAAGATATTCCGAAGGACTTCATCAGGCTATTGAAGCAAAGGAAAATGTTACGGTTGAACGGGACACACAAACTCTGGCAACAGTAACTCTTCAGAATTATTTCAGACTCTACAGAAAATTAGCCGGAATGACCGGGACGGCAGAGACCGAAGCCGCCGAGTTCGAAAAAATTTACAAGTTAGATGTTGTTGTCATTCCCACAAATAAACCTATTATTCGTGAAGATAGAGATGATTTAATATTCAAGACCAAAAGAGAAAAATATAATGCTATCATAAATGAGATTGAGAAAGAGCTAAAAAATAACAGAGCCATTCTCGTTGGAACAACAAGCGTGGAGGTATCTGAGATTTTAAGCAAAATGCTAACCCGTAGAAAAATTCATCATAATGTTCTAAATGCAAAGCAACACCAGCGAGAAGCAGAAATTATTGCAAATGCCGGAAAAAAAGGCAGCGTTACGATCGCTACTAATATGGCGGGCAGGGGAACGGACATCAAGTTAGACCACGAGGTAAGAAAAAACGGCGGACTGGCAATCATTGGTTCAGAAAGACACGATGCAAGAAGAATTGACAGACAGTTACGTGGAAGAGCTGGAAGACAGGGCGACCCCGGCTCATCTCAATTTTTTATTTCGCTTGAAGATGACCTGATGAGACTTTTTGGTGGCGAAAGGGTGGCAAACGTTATGAGTGGTTTGAAAATAGCAGATGGCGAAGCAATCCAGCACTCAATGCTAACAAAAAATGTCGAAAGAGCACAGAAAAAAGTTGAAGAAAATAACTTTGGAATACGAAAAAGACTTCTTGAATATGACAACGTGATGAACCAGCAAAGAGAAGTTATCTATTCAAGAAGGAGATTTGCATTATTTGGGGAAAGACTCCGAGGCGAAATAATTGATTCAATCGAGGAATTGGTTGAAGAATGGTATGATGAATATCATTCCGACCTTAATGTTAATGGTTTGCTGAATACTGTCAGAGCCAATCTTTTATCGGATGTCAAACTTACAGTAGAGGAATTCGAAAAATTAAGCAAGGATGAAGTTGTCAAGCGAATTATGGCAGCGGTAATAGATTTTTATAATAGAAAAGAAGAAATGCTTGGCTCTGAATTTATGGCAAATCTGGAGAGGATTGCAGTTTTGCAGACTATAGATGAAAAATGGAGAGAACACCTCAGAGAAATGGACGAACTCAAAGAAGGTATTCATTTAAGAAGTTACGGGCAAAAAGATCCATTGTTAGAATATAAATCAGAAGCCTACCATCTCTTTGTTCAGTTAATTAAAGATATCAACAGAGAATCAGTAAATCTTGTGTTGAAGTATTTCCCGAGGGTAGTTGAAAGAAAAGTTCCCGGAGGATTCAGGGGGACAAAGGAAGAGAAAGGACCCGATGGGCTTCCCAGAATGAGAAGAACGGTTACCGATACAAGCTCGATGAGATTTACTCATTCTTCGCAGATTCCTTCTTATTTGATGGGAGGAGGAGGTGGACAAGACCAGCCCGAGGTTAAGGTATCAACATATCGAAAAACAGAAAAAACCGTAGGAAGAAATGATCCATGCCCTTGCGGAAGTGGCAAGAAATACAAACACTGTCACGGGAAAAATGTTAGTGTTAGCTAACAAAGATAAATTATAAGCTATTTTACGTCTTTTCTGCCGATTGAATAATATTCAAAATTTAGCTCTTGCATCTCATCAAGGGAGAAAAGGTTTCGTCCGTCGAATATAATGTGTTGCTTCATTAGACTTTTCAATTTTGTAAAGTCCGGATTTCTGAAAACGGTCCATTCAGTAGCAATTATCAAAGCATCGGCATCAGCAAGGCAATGATACATATTTTTTGCATAAGAAATTTTGTTGCCATATTTCAATTCAGTGTTTGGCATAGCTTCGGGGTCGTAAACATCAATTCTGGCTTGGGCAGATAGCAATCTGTCAATAATTCTGAAAGCAGGAGCTTCTCGAACGTCATCAGTGTCAGGTTTGAAAGATAAACCCCATAAAGCAAATTTTAAGCTGGATAAATTTCCATTGAATCTATTGAAAATCCTGTCAATAAACCTTGAAATCTGCTTTTCATTAACTTTTTGAGCCGCTTTGATGATATCAAGGGAGACATTTTCCATTTCAGAGGAATGAATCAAAGCCCTGACATCTTTTGGAAAGCAAGACCCTCCATAACCAATACCAGCAAAAAGGAATCTTTTCCCGATACGACTGTCTGAGCCGATACCGAGCCTGACTTTGTCAATATCAGCTCCGACTTTTTCGCAATAAGCAGAAATGTCATTCATAAATGAGATTTTTACAGCAAGGAATGAGTTAGCAGCATACTTAACAACTTCTGCGCTTTTTTCATCGAAGATAAAAATAGGATTTCCACTACGAACAAATGGAACATATAGGTCTTTTAGGATAATTTCAGCATCTTTATCATCAGTGCCAATTACAATTCTTTCTGGTTTGAGGGCATCTTCGAGTGCAAAGCCTTCCCTGAGGAATTCAGGATTGCTACAAACGGCAAATTCTTTGTCAGGAATGATTTCTTTGATAATTTCCCTGATTTTTGAAGTTGTACCAACCGGAACAGTGCTTTTATTAACAATTATTTTCTTTTCCGTTAGATTTTTATTCTTGATAATATTTGCTATCTGGGCGGCAACTCTCAAAACGTGTTGAAGGTCAGCCGAACCATCTTCATTGGGTGGAGTTGGTAAACATAGGAAGATGATTTTACAGTTTTCAACTGCATCATTCAATTCGGTTGAGAAATGAAGTCTTTCTTCTCTTATATTTCTTTGCAATAAAGTTTCAAGACCGGGTTCGTAAATGGGGGAGATTCCCTGCCTTAATTTTTCAATTTTTTCAGGGACTATATCAATGCAATAAACATTATTACCGGTTGCAGCAAAGCAAGTTCCCGTAACAAGACCAACATAGCCGGTTCCGATTATTCCAACATTATAAGACATAGGTTTTTCCAAATATTAATAATTTAAAGAATACAAAATTATGAATTAAACTTTAATCAATTTCAAAATTCATATTGTTTAGTAAGATAATGGCAGAAAAGTAGGAGGTCAGGATTGGATTTTTAAATTGTTTAGTTCCATAATTATTTTTTCTGGATAATTTGTTACTATGGCTTTGATTTTTAATTTTAGAACTTTCATAAGGTCTTCTTTGCTGTCAATTGAATAAACTCCGAGATAAATATTATTTTCGGTGGCATCAATTGAAATATCATTATTAATTTCTGATAAAGAGCAAACAAAGGCATCGCAGTTAATTTCTCTGGCAATTTCAGAAGGAAGTCTGTTATCTTTAGGGATTTTTATGGCAGCTGTTGCAACTTCTGGATGTTTATTCTTTATAAATTTGATAGAATCATAATAAAATGAAGAAATAAGAACCTTGTCCAGATAATTATAATAAATAAGAATATTGAGAATTTTCTTTAAATTTTCGAGATAATGGTTATTCTTAACGTTTTTAATTTCAATGTTTAAATAAGCCTTATTTTGAATTAAATCCAGAACCTCTGAGAGTAGAGGAACTCTTTCACCGGAAAACTTTTTGTCGAACCATGAACCAGCATCCAGATTTTTAATATCAGAAAGGTTTTGATTTTTTGTAAAACCAACCCCATCGGTAGTTCGACTAAGACCTTTATCGTGAAAGACAACAATCTCACGATCTGAAGTAACCTGAACATCGGCTTCAATCATATTTGCCCCGGCATCAATAGCCTCCCTGAAAGCAGCAAGTGTATTTTCGGGAGCAGTCCCCGATGATCCCCTGTGTGCCACTATGATAAGTTCATTATTTTTAGCAAAATCTTTTAAAGATATCATTAAGAAAATAAACTAATAATTCTTGAAAAACACAAATTACTTAAAGAAACAAAATTATTTGTTTTTTATTGTTGTAAAATTTTATAAGTTACATTATTATTCTAATGTGATTTATGGAGGTTAAAATGCCAACTTTAGTTAAGATATCAGATATAATGACTAAAGATGTTTTTACTGTCAATATTGATGATACAATTCATAAAGCAGACGAAATAATGCGTGATGAAAATATCAGACAGGTGCCTGTTGTTGATGGTAAGAAGTTTGTCGGTCTTATAACAGAAAGGACGCTAATGGAATATTCGTTAAGGAGGCTCTATGATTTTGAAGATGAGTTTGGAGAAATTGGGTACAACAAAATCAATGATTTCAAGAAGGTTATGACAACCGATGTCTATCTTATTTATCCTGAAGACAGCATAAAAAAGGCAATAGAACTGATGATTAAGAAAAAAGTTGATTGCCTGCCGGTGGTTGATTGGGAGAATAATCTTGTCGGGATAGTAACATATTATGATATGCTATTATATGTAAATAAGATATTAAATGAACAATTAAGCAAATCCTGAGTAATAAAATGTATTCGAATATTAAATCAGCCTCAATATTGGGGATTAATGCCTATGTTATAGAAATTGAATGCCACATCGAAAATGCAATTCCTAATTTTGTTATTGTCGGATTGCCTGATTCTGCTGTGAAAGAATCCCGTGAACGAGTAACCGCAGCTATAAAGAACTCGGATCTGTTATTTCCTCAAAAGAAGATAACAATTAATCTGGCACCAGCGGACATTCGCAAGGAAGGCAGTGCATTTGATTTGCCGATTGCACTTGGTATTTTGAGAGCAATGGAAAATGTCCAGCAGGATTTAATCCCGGAAACTTTATTTTTAGGAGAATTATCGCTTGATGGGACACTTCGGACAGTTCACGGAGTACTTTCAATTGCTCTTGAAGCAAGAAATTCGGGCTATAAAAGGATTGTCCTACCAGCCGATAATGCGGACGAAGCGGCTCTTGTTGATGAGATGGAAGTTATCCCAGTAAACAATCTCAAAGAAGCAGTAAATTTTCTTAATAAAGAAATCGAAATTCAACCAAGGAAAGTAAACATACAAGAAATATTCATAAACAATCAATCAAAGAATATATTGGATATTTCCGATGTAAAAGGGCAGGAAAATGTGAAGCGTGCTTTGGAGGTTGCCGCTGCCGGTGGGCATAATATTTTGATGATAGGACCCCCGGGCTCGGGCAAAACAATGCTTGCGAAAAGAATTCCAACAATTCTTCCACCACTAACAATTGATGAATCGCTCGAGACAACAAAAATACATTCAGTTGCCGGAGCATTACCCGAAAAAGAAGCACTTGTAACCGTTAGACCGTTCCGTTCGCCTCATCATACAATTTCGGACGCTGCTCTGGTTGGAGGTGGAATGAATAAGATCAAACCGGGAGAAATATCATTAGCACATCATGGAGTTCTTTTTCTTGACGAATTGCCAGAATTTGCAAGAAATGTTCTGGAAGTTTTGCGTCAACCACTCGAAGACAAACATATTAATATTTCAAGAACAAAAATGTCAATAGAGTACCCTGCAAATTTTATGCTGGTATGCTCGATGAATCCCTGTCCCTGCGGTAATTTTGGGAACCCCAGTCAGGAATGCACCTGCACACCGACAATGATTAAGAAATATCTTTCGAAAGTATCCGGACCGCTGCTTGACAGGATAGATATACACGTCGAAGTCCCTGCGGTTAAATATCAGGATTTAAGTTCGAAACGAAGGGGGGAACCATCCGAAGAGGTCAGGAAAAGAGTTGTCAAAGCAAGGCATATTCAACAGGAAAGGTTCAAAAAATCCAAAAATAAATTCAAAAATGCAGATATGACATCCAAAGATTTGCATAAATATTGCATCTTAGATGAAAGTTCACAAGCACTACTGAAAATTGCAATGACAAAACTTGGTTTTTCTGCCAGAGCTTACGACAGGATATTAAAGGTTGCAAGAACAATTGCAGACTTAGCTGAGGAAGAAAATATCAGAACAGAACATATAAGCGAGGCAATACAATATAGAAGCCTTGACCGAGAATATTGGAAATAATTATGTTTAAAAATATAATTTAAAGAAAATATGAGTTTATTAACTGAAACAAAAGTCTGGCAAGAATTAAATAGTCATTATAATGAGATGAAATCGGTTAAGATGATTGATTTATTTCAATCGGATATCAAAAGATTTAAGAAGTTTTCTTTTGAGTTCGATGATATTTTTTTCGATTATTCAAAAAACATAATTACCGAAAAGACAATTGAATTGCTGATTAAACTCGCAGAACAAACTGATTTGAAGATTTGGATAGAAAAAATGTTTACCGGAGCGAAAATCAATATCACCGAGAACCGTGCTGTGCTTCATACTGCTTTGAGGCAAAAAGATGGAGATTCAATTTATGTTGATGGTTGGGATGTGCTTCCTAAGATTAAATCTGTCCAGAAAAAAATGAAGGAATTTTGTCATAAGGTGCACTCAGGTATTTGGTCAGGATATACCGGAAAAAAAGTTACAGATATCGTCAATATTGGTATTGGAGGCTCTGATTTAGGACCATCTATGGTTTGTGATGCTTTGAAATATTATGCAGTGAAGGGCATTAATGTTCATTTTGTATCTAATGTTGATGGCACTCATATTTCCGAAACATTGAAGAAATTAGATCCTGAAACCGTTCTGTTTGTTATTGCTTCAAAAACATTTACAACTCAGGAAACCATTACCAATGCAACAACGGCAAAGAAATGGTTTCTTGAGAAAACCAGCAACGATGAGAATTTAATCGAAAAACATTTTATAGCTTTATCAACTAATGAGGAAGCTGTCAAGCAATTCGGCATTAACACGAATAATATGTTTGAATTCTGGAATTGGGTTGGTGGACGTTATTCTCTTTGGTCAGCGATTGGCTTGCCGATAGCACTCTATCTCGGTTATGAAAATTTTGACAAGCTTCTTGATGGAGCTTATAAAATGGATATCCATTTTCGAACTACTCCATTTGAGAGAAATATACCCGTGCTATTAGCCTTACTCGGAATCTGGTATAGTAACTTTTTTGGATGCAAGACATACGCCGTTATACCCTATGACCAATATCTTGATAAACTTACTGATTATCTTCAACAGCTTGATATGGAAAGCAACGGTAAATATGTAGATAAAAACGGAGAATATGTTGATTATACAACGGGTCCCGTAGTATGGGGAAAACCCGGAACAAATGCACAGCATTCCTTTTTCCAGCTAATTCATCAGGGCACACAGTTGATACCAGCTGATTTTTTGTGCTCAATTGAAAGCCTAAATGATATAGGTGACCATCATTTGATGTTGCTTTCGAACTTTTTTGGTCAAACAGAAGCTTTGATGAAAGGCAAAAGCGAGGAAGAAGTTATGCTGGAACTCAGAAAATCAGGCGTACCGGATGATAAAATAAAGATTTTACTTAAACACAAAGTTTTCCAAGGCAATAAACCAACAAATTCGATCTTATACAATAAATTAACTCCGGAGCTATTGGGAAAAATTCTCGCTATGTATGAGCATAAGGTTTTTGTTCAGGGGATAATCTGGAATATAAATTCTTTTGACCAGTGGGGTGTAGAACTTGGAAAACAACTCGCAGGTAAAATCCTCAATGAACTGAAAAATAAAGATGAGATAAAAACACATGACAGTTCAACCAATGGATTGATTAATTATTACAAATCAAAAAGAAATCAATAATATTTATTTTGGAATAGTATTAATCCATTAAAGTATGAAAAAGCAGGAATCATTAAATAACATCTTTATTATCAGCAGTTCAGGGAATAAATCAGAGATAGTCCTTAAAGATAATATAAATTTTTCCAACTCAAAAAAATTCGAGATTCTAATACAAGCTGATAATGAAATTTATAAAAGTGAAGAAATTTCATTAAATCTTGATTCAGTTCTGAAATATGACTCTTATCTTGTTCTGTTAATCAGAAATATTAGAAAAATTTGTAATGAAAATAATATTAACTTCAATATTATTTGCAGAAAACAAGAAATTCTGGATTTTATAAATATATATGAGGTGAAGGGTAAGATTGGATCAACAGAAAAACCAACCCGCTCATTTTTTAAAGCTTATGTGTCAAACATTGGAAATTTCTGGCTTATTGTTTTAAATGATTTAAAACTATTTGTAGAATATTTAGGAGATTTATTTCTTAAGTTATTTTTAATAATAATCAAACCATTTGATGTCAGATGGAAGGACTTTCCTTTGCACTTAACCAATTCAGGAGTGAATGCACTGCCAATAGTACTGTTAATACTCTTCCTGATTGGACTAATCTCAGGATATCAGGGTGCAATACAGTTGCAGCAATTCGGGGCAGATATATTCATAGCCGATTTAATTGGAATTTCGATAACACGAGAGCTTGGACCGCTGATGACAGCCATAATAATAGCCGGGCGATCCGGCTCGTCCTTTACCGCAGAAATAGGGACAATGAAGGTATCAGAGGAAATAGATTCATTGAAAACTATGGGCTTTGATTTAACTAATTTTTTGGTGTTACCGAGAGTTCTTGCAGTTACATTTGCAATGCCTTTTTTGACAATACTTGCTAATGTTGCTGGCATCATTGGCGGGTTGGTTTCGGGTTTAGCTGTTCTGAACATAACAATTTCGGGTTATCTAAATCAATTGCAAAGAGTATTAGGCATAGATGATATAATTAGCGGATTAATCAAAAGTATGGTTTTTGGATTTCTTGTTGCGAGTGTTGGTTGTTTTAGGGGTTTACAGGTTAAGGGTGGAGCTGAAAGCGTTGGAAAAAATACCACAATTTCCGTTGTCAATGGGATACTTCTTATTATACTTTCAGATGCTTTGCTAACTTTTTTATTTGAGACATTAGGATTATAAAAAATATTTGTTAGGTATGGCTAAATATTATTAATTTTGTGTTTGTTTTTATAATTGAATTCTAAATTTCGTTGTTCAAGAGGGAAAACACTATATTTATCTTAATCAAAGTAACCGAAGTGATTTTCAGCTTAAGATACTTATGCATAATTATTATTCTTATACAGATGTTTAAAACTATAACACTTTTGTCAGAACCAAAGCCGGAATTGATAACTGACAGACCAGATGTAACCGAAAGTGCGACAGTTGTTCCAATGAGAACCTTGCAGATTGAATCAGGATTCGTTTATGAAAATATTACGACGAGCCCAACACAGGATTTAAGATTCATAACATTTAACACTACACTTCTTCGTTATGGAGTGACAAAATCGTTTGAATTAAGGTTGGGAATAGAATATCTTGGAAGTTATAATATTAACAAGGCTCAAATGAGCGAAATCAATGATATTGGAACAGGTCCATTATATCTTGGGATGAAAATACAGGTAACAAAAGCAAATGGATGGATTCCGGAAGTTGCGGCGATTCCCGGTTTAACTCTTCCTTTTACTGCTTATCGCCCTTTTCAGTCCGAATACATTGAGCCGGAACTTGTATTAGCTTTTTCCAATGCTATAAATGATTGGCTGTCTTTGGGTTATAATCTTGGAAGTGTTTATTATCATGATAGTAAAAGTAACCGTTATTGGTATTCTGCTGCATTAGGAGTTGATATTTCAGAAAGTTTTGGTTCATATATCGAACTTAACAGTTATTTTTCTTCAAAATCACAAGCAACTCATTATTTTAATGGAGGAATAGTCTATTTACCAGTATATAACTTACAGTTAGACCTATTCGGGGGATTTGGACTTAATTCAAGTTCGTCGGATTTTCATTGGGGTTTTGGTTTTAGTTGGAGAGTACCTGAATGAGGATAAAACATGAAAATAATTAGTTTATTTCTTATTTTTTCAAGTATTTTTATTATTTCCTGCAATGGCAATAATAAGTCGAATGAAAATAAAAAGCTGAAAGTTGTTGCAACAACAACTATGATTAATGATCTGGTAAAGAATATTGCCGGGGAGAAAGTTGAACTAAAAGGTCTTATGAGAGCAGGAGTTGACCCGCATTTGTACAAGGCAACCGAAGGAGATATGAACCTTTTTCTAAATGCAGACCTTGTATTTTATAATGGACTACACTTAGAAGGTAAGCTAGTAGAACTTTTCGAAAAAATGAGTAAAAGAGGTAGAAATCTTTTTGCAATTAGTGATGGAATTGATAAGTCCATGCTAATAAGTTCATCAGAATTTGCAAATAATTATGACCCTCATATCTGGTTCGATATTGAAATCTGGAAAAAAGCTGCGGAATATGTAGCAAAAAAATTAGCCGATATTGATAGTTCTAATAAGGACTTTTATTATGGAAATCTAAAATCATATTTGAATGATCTTGATAGTGCTGAAAATGTAATAAAACAAAAGATTAATGAATTACCGAAAGAGCAAAGAATATTGATTACAGCTCACGACGCATTCAATTATTTCGGGAGGGCTTATGGTTTCGAGGTTAAAGGTCTTCAGGGAATCAGCACTTTGTCTGAAGCCTCAGTATTTGATGTTCAGAACTTAGCAAATTTTATAATTGATAAAAATGTCAAAGCAGTATTTGTCGAGACATCAGTTCCAATGAAAAATATTGAAGCACTGCGTCAGGCAGTAAAATCAAAAGGCAGGGAAATAAAGATTGGCGGGGAGCTTTTTTCTGACTCATTAGGGAATACTGACAGTCCTGAAGGAACTTATATCGGTATGATGATTCATAACGTCAATACAATTGTAAATTCATTAAAGTAGATGACTATGGAATATGCTGTTAATGTTGATGATTTAACTGTTGCTTATAAATTCAAGCCTGTTCTCTGGGATATTGACCTTGATATACCAGAAGGAATTATGATGGCAATAGTGGGTCCGAACGGTGCCGGAAAATCAACCTTGATTAAAGCAATACTGAATATTATCAAACCAATAGCAGGGACTATACTGATTTTTGGTGAACCTTATGTTAAGAATCGTCACCTTGTTGCCTATGTTCCACAAAAGGGGAGTGTGGATTGGGACTTTCCAACAACTGCACTTGATGTTGTACTGATGGGGACTTATGGAACATTGGGATGGATAAAAAGACCCGGTTCAAAAGAAAAAAAGCTTGCACTTGAAGCTCTGGAGAAAGTTGGTATGCTTGAGTTTAGAAAAAGACAGATAAATCAATTATCTGGAGGACAGCAACAAAGAATATTTCTTGCCCGGGCTCTGGTTCAGAATGCCAGACTATATTTTATGGATGAGCCTTTTCAAGGTGTTGATGCTACCACCGAAAAAGCTATCATTAATATATTAAAGGAGCTACGCTCGAGCGGAAAAACACTTGTGGTTGTCCATCACGACCTCCAGACAGTTCCAGAGTATTTCGACTGGGTTACATTTCTTAATGTCAAAAAAGTTGCAACCGGACCCGTCAAAGATATTTTCAATGACGAAAACCTAATCAAAACCTATGGTATAGGTTATCAAATAAGCATTAAGAAATAATTAAACCTTCTTTCTGCCACTCCTGACGATTAGCAGAATTATTAGAAAAAGAACAGCTAATAATATAATAATCGAAACAAGAGTGTTTTCGGAGAAAAATTTACCAATTTTACAGAAGAATCCGCATTCCTGGGCTTCCATCAAAGATCTAATATCTGAAATAGCAAGCAGAATTTGTTCTGAATTCCGTCTAACGCATTCGACATTACTGGCAGAGAACCTGTTAGCAAGCTCCTCGCCATCGGTAATGTATTTTTCAATTTGGCTGGGATAAGTTTTTTTCTCTCGATAGTATTTTTGTAAAGAATCAAGAGTAGTTCTATCTGCTTTTAATCTATCAATAGTTAATAAATAATTAGATTTTAGTAATTCAGCAAGGTCGCATTCAGTATTTTCAAGATCTGCCTTCATATCAGCAGGGGAATTTGCTGCCAGCTCGTCGTTTCTTGAAATTAAACTTCTCAATCGTCTAACAAGTGAGATATTATCATCTAAAACTGACTGGAGGCTTTTTTGTTCGCTTTTAATTTTTTCATTAACTGACTTTAGTTTTTTTATTTCAGAACGCATTTTTTCGATTTGTGTGGTTAAGGCTGCAATGATACTTTCTTTGACGGCAATGGTATCAATTTGAGCCTCGATAATAGACTGTTGTTCTTTGGTTCGTTCTTTTTCTTCGCCTAATTCAGTAGAAAGTTGTTTTTCTTTTTCTTTCTGTTCGACCCAATTCTGATATTCACTTAAGAATTTGGCAACATCAGACTTTTTATCCTCGACAATTTTCTGAAATCTCTCGCCATAAGTGAGTTTGTTAATATTGCTAACAGATTTAAGGTATGCAATATCTTCATTAGTTAAATCACTGAATTGCTTTTGGGTAATTTGATTAATTTTTGCCTGCCAACTCTGGATGTCATTCTGAGAATATGTCAGAGATGTCAAAGCCAGCGAAAGAATGGCTAATATCAATATGTTCTTTTTCATTATTCACCTACCTTTGCTTGATTAATTAAAATCCATTTATCATCATCTTTGAGTTCCCAGATTTTTTCTGAATAGTTAGAAGCTGTCAGACGTAATTTATAATTCATTGGATCCACACTATTCAACGTGAAGACTGGTTCGAATATCTTAATTTCCTTTTCTGGCAAATCAATTGAACAAATCTTTGCTTCATCAGGAACTTTTGGATATAAAATCCAGAGTTTTTTGAAGTCGTTTGCAGTTAAATAATACTTGCCGCTAACTTTGGCTATAGCTACTTTGATTCCGGATTTTGGTGATAATTGCTCTTTTTCAAGAATGGGATTGAGAAAAATATTTTCACCGGTTTCGATGATAGTAACAAGGCATTGATTACCAATCATGAAGGTAGTGGGACAATTTCCATCCTGACACGAAAATCTCTGAGATTTGATGCAGGTTACACATGTCTGTTCAAATTTAAGCGAAGTTCCACAAGCAGAAAAAATTAGAGACGAAATAACAGAAATTAATAGAAATTTTAGTGTCATAAAATCTCCTGAAAAAATTAAAATGAATTTTTATGTGAAACCAAATTAACTAAATTAATTTATCAAAAAAATTAAATTTTCTTTCAGGTTTTTTGTTTTTTCTTTTTGGCAGCGGGGAACAAAACATTATTCAGGATTAATCTATAACCGGGGGAGTTCTTGTAAAGTCTAAGGTCTGTAGGTGGATCGCCAACAGCATGCTGGTAATCTTCGGGGTCGTGTCCACCGTAAAAAGTAAAGAAACCTCTTCCAATATTTGAATGTATATATCTCACCTGATCGGTGCCGGCTCTCTCGGCGAGAATTGTAACAGAATTTTTAATTGTGTTTTTATGAAATGCAGTTGTCTGCCCCATAAATCCTTTGATTACATTAACATGGCATTGAGTAAGCATAGTTGGAACTGGATCATACTTAGCAGAAAATTCAAAGAGGGTGAAATAATCATAATCCTGAGTACCGATTTCATAGGGGCTTACATCTATTGTGGAGTATTCATAAACATAGGGGTCCATTATTAATTGAAAATTTTCGAATGCAAATGTTTCAGAAAAATCGAGTTTTGAATTAGCATTAGGGTCAGCTGGATCTCCGTCGAACATGGTTTCGCAAATATCAATTTTTAATGCTGAGAGAGCAAGGTCATAGGTGTCGGTGGCACTGCACATTGCAAAGAGGAAACCACCGCCAGCCACATATTCTCTGATTTTGAGGACAATGGCTTTTTTTAGGTCGGAGACTTTTTTGAAGCCTAATTTTTTTGCTGAAGCCTCATATAAAGCAACCTGTTCGATGTACCATGGAGCATTTGCATAACTTGCCCAGAACTTACCATATTGTCCGGTGAAATCCTCATGATGAAGATGGAGCCAGTCATAATCCTGTAATTTATTTGTTAGGACTTCCTCATCCCAGATAATGTCGTGTTTGATTTCGGCATAATCAAGAGCCAAACGAACTGCATCGTCCCACGGTTGTGCACCCGGAGGTGCATAAACAGCAATTTTAGGTGGTTTTTCGAGACGAACAAGATCCATATTGACATTTTCGCTTTGAACTTCTGCATAAATTGAGGCAGCAGCCGCCCCATCAAGAACTTCGAAGAAAACGCCCCTGATCCTGCATTCAGCAGCTATTTTATTAGTGTAGTCAGTCATAAATGAGCCGCCACGATAGTTGAGTAGCCAGTCAGCAGTCTGCCCATTTTCAAGGACCCAATAAGTCAATCCATAGGCTTTGAGGTGGTCTGTCTGGGTCAAATCCATTGGAATAAGGATTTTTTGTGAATAGAGAAAATTCACACTAAAAGTCAAAAATATCAATATATAAATAATAGATTTTTTCATATTTATTTTTAATTAACGCATATAACAACGCTGATAATTAATATATTATTTTAGTTTAGTTATTTTAATAAAAATTTTCAGTCCGATTGTGCTATTAATTAGCTTTTTATTAATTTGAATTTTTGAAATATTAAAGAATTTTCATTTTTTATTTAAAATTGCAAATTTGAATGAATAAAGGCTAATTATGGTAAAAACTGTTAAAAAGAAAACAACTGCTGAAGCAAGAAAGCAAAAAACAATAATACCAGAGAAGTATCAGGATTATATTTTTATTTTTTTTATAATTCTTGCGGTATTTGTGTTTCTTTGGGAAGCTATAACCGGAGGTGGATTCAATGAAGCAGATTCATTATCTTCAATGAGTTTTGATAATTTTAAGAAAGAAGCAAGCAACGCAGGCACATTTCCGCTATGGATACCTTATATTTTTGGAGGAATGCCAAGTTTTGCTTCATTGCTGACACAGGGGCAGAGGTTATGGGATTTCTTTCCCCAGATATTTTTTGGAATAACAGAATTTATAGGAAATCTTTTCACCAGTGATGTTGCCAGAATGGCAGCTCATTATTCGATTTATGGAATTGGAATGTATTTTCTTCTTCGTTCAAAAGAACTTGACAGATTTCAGTCATTTTTTGCTGCGATAGCCGCTATTTTTTCGACGTGGGTCATTACATGGGTAATGATAGGTCATAACACAAAGCCTGTTGTTCTCTCAATGTTCCCGTTTATTTTGATGTTTATTGAAAAGCTAAGAGTAAGATTTTCGATAATTTACCTTGCATTACTAATTCTTGCAGTCCATTTTATGATGGAAGCAGGGCATTTACAGTTAATATTTTATGGAGTGTGTGCATTTGGAATTTTCCTGATTTTTGAATTTGTTCATAGAGCATTTACAAAAGCAGAGCCATTGAATGTTCTGCGGTCAGCAGGATTGCTTGTTGTAGCAGGATTAATTGCTTTTGGAATGTCTTCGGACAGGTATTTAAGCACTGTGGAATATACCCCATATTCTACAAGGGGTTCCGCACCCATTGAACAAGCAGAAGGGAAAAAAGTTGATGCAAGTGGAGGTAATGAATACAACTATGCAACAGCTTGGTCATATAGTCCTCAGGAGCTAATAACATTTGTCAATCCGAGTTATTTCGGCTTTGGTCAAAGAGAGGTTAAGCTTATGGCAACAGGGAATGAACCTGTTATGCTCAGCACTTACTGGGGGCAAAAAGAATCAGAGGATTCCCCGCCTTATATGGGTATCATGGTGCTTATGCTGGCAATACTTGGTATAATATTTTTCCGAAAAGACCCATTTATTTGGGCATTGGTTATAATAAGTGTATTCAGTATTTTTCTGTCATTTGGAAAAAATCTTTCGTTTCTTTATGATTTGTTCTACTATTTTGTTCCGAGCTTTAATAAATTTAGGGCGCCAAGTATGTCGCTTGTGCTTCTGCACTTTGCTATTCCAATATTATCAAGTTATGGAATTGCAGGGTTGATCAACTGGCAAAAAAACTTTAAGGCAAATGATAAATCTAAATTGAACATAATACTAATCATTGCTATTGCTTTTTTAGTTATTGGTTTTATTTTTTCGGCTACTTTCAAGACGAGCTATTTGAATGCAGCAACAGATAAATTATCTAAGATTTATGGAACAAATCTTCCGGGAGAATTTTTTGACGCAGTATGGAATTTTACTGTTGATGACTGGTATTTTGTGGGATTTCTTCTGCTTTCTGGTGCAATATCAATTTACCTTTTCATCAAAGGTAAAATTAAAAGATTTTTATTCTATCTGATATTAATCAGTATATTATTTATAGATTTATGGAGAGTAGATACAAGAAGGATGCAGGTTTCTGAAACTGATTTAACTACAGTCTTTACAGACCGTCGGGATATTTATGATTTTATCAAGCAGGACAAATCAGTTTACAGAATTGCTGATTATTCTACTAATATAGCAAATCTTCCTGCATGGTTTCTGATGGAGAATATTAATGGCTATCATGCTGCTAAATTAAGAGTTTATCAGGATTTAATGGATTTTGCAAATTCTCCCCAGTTTGCAAAATCAACATCTCAGCTATTCAATCCATTTCTATGGAATCTTATGAATGTTAAGTATATCATAACTTCTCAATCGCTTGGAGAGGGAATACAACCAATTTATCAATCGCAAAAGAACAGGGCTCTTGTATATCTAAATAATACAGCTCTGGATAGAGTCTTCTTTGTAAAAAATGCTGCAGTTGAAAAACCCAGAGAAATATTAAGAAATCTTGAAAAGGGAAATTTCAATCCTCAGGACACAGCCTTTGTTGAAAAAAGTTTGCCATTAGCAATTGAAGTGCCTGATACTACTGCTTATGCAAAGATTCTTGAAAAGAAGAATGAATATATAAAAATTGAGGCAAATGCTTCCGGTAATAATTTACTTTTCATTGGTGAGATATTTTATCCAGTTTCCTGGAAAGGATTTATTGATGGGAAAGAAACAGAAATCTACAAAACAAATTATGCCTTTCGTTCAGTTATTGTTCCCCGGGGCAAACATATCATCGAAATGAAATTCGAATCGAAAAACTTTGAAATTGGAAAAACTCTTAGCATTATTCTTAACATTTTCGTCTTAGCACTTTTAGTTTTCGGGCTGATTTATGAAAACAAAAAGCAAAAGGGGAGAACTGACACTAAACAATCTGATTGAAATTATAGATAGTCAATCTACTGAAAATCATTTCATAGAACTGAGTGATGAAGTTTTTTTGTCACTTGATTATGAAATAGCAAAAGCTCTTGCAGATAAATACGGAGCTACTTTATTGATGAAATTGCCATCAAGGGAAATAAAGTTTTTTGAATGGTTATACGAAAATGACAGGGAAATTTGGAATGATTTGTGGGGAAATACCGAAGAGGAACCTTATATTGTGGGTATGTCTTTCCTGCCTGTTTTGATTAATAAAATGAGAGGTTATCCAATATGTGATTTACTGGATAATGATAATTATTACTTTACTTCCGCACATATTGTTGACAAGGAGTCCGAAATTCTGATTGAGTCAGCAAGAACAAGGTTTATGAATAATGAAGATTTAACCACCGCACAGCTTTTAATCCTTCAAATATCAGTATCTCCAACCGATATCTGGCATTTTGCCTATAATTTCAACATTGACCTTGAAGAAGCCAAAAAAGCTGTTGAGGATTTAGTTCAGGACAATGCCCTTGTTCATTTGAAAGAGGTAGAATATCTTGCCCCATTCATTGATTTTTAAGATAAAATAAGTTATTGAAATTTTGAATATTATGCTTAATTTTGTAGTTCTTTAATTGCGGACGTGGCGGAACTGGCAGACGCGCTAGACTTAGGATCTAGTGAGGAAACTCGTGGGAGTTCGACTCTCCCCGCCCGCACAAATTACCGCTCCAATTTTGGGCAAAAATACATTGAAAGGAATTCAAATTGGAAAAAAATTATATCGAACATCCCGGTAATGAGCGTGAATTGATTATTACTCTCACCGACGAAGAAATTCAACCTCATTTCGAAAAAGCATACAGAGAAATACAGCCTACTCTGGAAATTAAAGGCTTTCGCAAGGGCAAAGTGCCGATTGGAGTTATCAAACAGCGATTCGGGGCATCTGTCGAAGGAGAAGCTATTCAACAATTACTCTCCGAAGAATTTTCCAGAATTATCAAAGAAGATAATATTAACGTAGTGGGACAGCCAGTTATAAAATCAATTGACAGGGAAAACGGAAACACAAAAGCTTCAATTGTTTTTGAAGTAGTTCAAAGCATTGAACTAAAGGATTATCAGGGGTTGAAAATCAATGAACCATTTCATAGAGTTTCCGACGAGGAAATAGAGCACGAAATATTTCATATTTTAATTAATAATGGCGATATAGTCGAAGACGAGGAAATTCTTAGCGATTTGCATTTGGTTGATGTTACTATAAGGGAAATTGACCCCGAGACGAATCTACATATTTTTGGCTCAAAACCTGAAAAAACTCAGATATTTCTCCACAGCCATACCATAATTCCTCAGCTGAAGGAGATAATGATGAACAAAAGAGTAGGTGATACTTTCCGTTTCAAACCAAACGATTATGATCAATATGCTCCTGATAAAATATTTGAGTTTACAATTGATAAAATCAATAAGATTGTGCCAAAAACTCTAAATGATGAATTCGTCAAAGAATATACAAAAGAAAGATTTCAAACAGTTGAGGATTTTAAAGATGATATAGGGTTTCAGATTCAGGAGCATTGGAACCAAAAGAGTAGAGAGGAAATGGAAAAGCAAATTATGACTCAATTGGTTGAAATGCATGATTTCGACCCACCAACAAGTATGGTTATCAATGTTGCCAAAGGATTATTCGAGACATTCAAAAAACAATACAATCAAAATCTACCAGCTGATATCACATTCGAGGATATGAGTGAGGATTTGATTCCAATAGCAAGAAATCAAGTGAAATGGGCTATAATTCGCGAAGAAATAATAAAGAAAGAAGGACTTAAGGTCGAAGATTTTGATATTGAACCACTTGCTCAAATGGAATCCGACAGATTGAATATCGAAAAGGATGTTGCTAAGAAAAACCTAATGAATAACACCCGACTTGTTGATTCAATACTTTCCAAAAAAGTCTTTGATATTATTATTGATTTTGCCGAAACTACTGAAGTTCCGTTTGAAGACGAAGATGATCACAAGCACGGTCACGAGCACGAAGAAGAGGTTGAGAATGATTCTGAAAATGATGAATTGGAAGAATCAAATAATGATATAATTGATGATAATAAAGAAGCTCAAGAAAAAAACTGAAAAAAATATTGCTTTGCTTTAATTATTTAGACTGATTTTTTATTCAAGTTAATAAATGATAAATTCCAATATTAATCAAGTGATATTCAGAAGATCAGTTGCATTATTATTAGTATTCTTATTTTTCTTTCCTATCAGTGCATCAATAAAAATTGCTAAAATTAATATTGATGTAAACAATAAGAAATCAAATGTGGTTAAAGATGAGCTGTTTGGTGTTTTTGCTGAATTTTTGCTTGATTATATTAATGGGCCTAATGGTATCTGGGCTCAGGAGTTTTTGGACAGAGGATTTGATATAGCAGACTATTCAAGAACCACTATTGGTAGGGTTTGGAAAGAGAGAACAAAATACCCAGAAGACAAAGTTGAAAAAAGATGGGGCGGATATAATACAAATGGAAAATACCTCGTTCGATTAATCGGAAAAAATCATGATTCGCAAACGGGGGTTTATCAGACTGTTGTAGTTACTGATACTGTTAGCTATACTTTTTATCTTTATTATACTGGAAGAATAGATAGTGGAAAACTCATGCTTAGTATATATAATTCCGACAACACCGAAGAAATATTAAGTTATGAGATCGGGAAACCAAATCTAAACTGGCAAAAAACTACAATAAAAATACCAAGAATCAAGGGAAAGAACAGGCTTAATTATTTTATTTATCTTGAAGGAATAGGTGAGGTTGATATTGACGAGGCTTCGTGTGTTCCAGATGATAATATTCTTGGTATAAGAAAAGAATACTATGATTTATTAAAAAAAATGAAGGTAGGGATAATCCGATATCCCGGAGGTTGCTTTGCGGATACCAAAGGTAATAGATTAGAATATTGTATTGGGGATATTGACAAGAGATACTCTCCAAACCTTGTTTATGGTATGCAATTTGAAAGGATGGATTTTGGATTGCATGAATTTCTTCAATTATGTGAGAATTTGGGTTGCGAACCAAAAATTACACTTAATTTTGAAAATTCAACGCCCGAGGAAGCTGCAAACTACGTTGAATATTGCATTGGTGATACTACAACAACCTTCGGAAAATTGAGGAAAGCCAATGGACGCTCAGAGCCTTTTAAAGTAAAATATTGGGAAATCGGAAATGAGCAATGGTATAAAACCGATGAATATCTCAAAGGTTATGTTGAAATTTATGATAAGATAAAATCTATTGATAATTCACTTGTAATAATTATAAATGGGAATCATTGGAATGGCAAGGCAAATTTTGATACTTTGGTCTCATATACCAATGATAAGTGTGAAATTTATTCCTATCACCCAGCCTGTGGAATAAATGCTGCTCATAATCTTACTGATTATGAACGCTATATCTCATTAATTGGAATGCCACACGAAATGGATAAATTTATAGTTTTAGTTGATAAGTGGATTCTCGAATCAGGATTTTATCCTAAATTGAAGCAAGGCACCACAGAGTGGTGGACAACATATAGCTCATACACAAGCGATGAATGGCTACTTGATACAAATACTTTTCATAGCTCATTAATGATGGGACTGTTAAATGCCGGATTTATGAATACTTTTATACGACAGTCAGAAACATTTGTAATAGCAAACAGAACCCTGGGGATCGGATTTATCAGAAGAGGATATGACAAATCTGGCAACAGAAAAATATTCGGAACTTTGCCTTATGAAGCTATTAAAATGATTAGCAATCATCACGGAAAAGATTTAATTAGTTTTGTGCTTGAGGTGGAAAAATATACTCCTCCATTCAGGGAGGGGATGCACTGGGTTACAGATGTTCCCTATCTGGATGTTTCTGTCACAGGTAGCAAAGACTCAATTTTTTTGATAGTTATCAACAGGTCTGATTCGGACAGTATTCAAACGAATATAAATATCAATACTGAGATACAAGCTGCAAAGGTATATCAGCTATACAGCGGGCATTATATGGATTATACCACAGCAGATGATCCTGATAAAATAAAAGAAACTGAAATTCATTATAAGCAAGACAGTTATAATTACTATGTTTTTCCTCCACATTCTTTAACAATTATTTCTTATTACTGCCCCAAAATTCATTCAAACTATGAAGAAGAAAATCCAATTTTATCTTCAATTTATTATGATGAAAAGAATCGCCAGATCAGGTTTAATCACGAAATAAATAAATATGCTGACTATGAAATCCATATCTACGATTTATTAGGTAGGTTGATTAGAAAACATTATTTATATGGTTATATTAATAATTTTTCGATTGATAATGATTTTTTAATGAATGGTATCTATTTTATTATGGTTAAGAATTCCTGGAAGAGTATTTTTAACACTATCAGTATAGTAAATTGACATAGTAATAATCCTGAAGGAGCTGAAAATAATATTTCCCACTTCGTGAAATTATGCTATTTACAAGGAATTTGGCTTAATTTTTTGGGTAAGGTTTTTCTACCAGCCGCCTCCACCTCCTCCACCTCCTCCACCGCCAGAGGATCCACCACCACCACTGCCACCGCTACTTTCAGAAGGTGGGGTTGATGCCGAGGATATTGTGCTTGATAAACCAGATGAGATACCAGAGCTGAACGAAGAGTAATCAAAGCTTCCAGCGGTTATTCCCCTGTAGTAAGAGGGTTCGTATCCATCCTGAATAGCTTTGTCAATTATTGTTCTGAATTTTTCAGCCCAACGGTTCTCGCATTCAAGAGCTATTGCATAGGGGAGATATTTCTCAAAAAGTTCAAGAGTTTTTTCCGGTGGATTCATTGTATCAAAAATTTTAGTTTCTGCGGCTTCGAGATACATTTTGAATCCCAGAATATGGTCAACAACCTTTCTACCTTCGGGGGTATAAGATGGCATTATCTTAATAAAAATAATCTGCACCGCTAAAGTAGCAAGAATGATTGAAGCACTTGCAATCAAAAGAATGAAAGATTGATTCATAGTAAGATAGACTGCAGTCCCGATACCCACAAGAACAAGGAAAATAATACCTAAACCAGTATAGTTGTTGTTAAGATTAAGATATTCCTTGAATATGTTTTTTTTGTTTCTTCTTTTAGTCAATCTGTTCAATAAATGAGTTTTCAGTGAATCATAGGCATTCTTTATAATTGGATTATAATTGTTTTTCTTAGCTATTTCGCCGTAGAAATTTTCAATCCTATAGTCATATAGATCATATAGTTTCCTTTCATAATTTTCATTTATTTCATTTTTGGGCTTATGGAAATAATAAACAGGGGATTTGATTAGAAGACCCTCCAGTTTCACTTCAATATCAATTAATTTATGAACGGCATAATCAATAAGTGAAGATGCGAATAAATTAGGAGTAAATTTCTGCTTAACAAGAAAACCGGCATCTGCTGGTGACAGACCAGGCGGTGGCTCGAATTCAGGAATTATGGTTCCTTTATCCGGGTCTTTTCCCCATTTTTTCCAGGCATAAAAATTAATTGAAAAATACAAAAGGAAAATCAAAATCAATATCGGTAAAATAAGATTATCTAATAATAAAGATGAAAAATTTTCAAAATCAGATGGTGGCTGCAGAACACCCTTGTTGATAGAAGCGGCAACAGTTAAGCCCTGATAGCTCATCATTGCTTTAGTAGAGTTAAAAAGAATAGTATTGTCAGCCAATAAATTAAAATTACAGTCTTTATCGGTAGAACCCTGAAAACCGGTATAACAATCATATTCGAATATTTTTGATTTCTCAGGGAAAGTAATCCTGCATGAGATTTGACCAATAGAAAAAGCCCAGCCGTTTCCTGTAACATTCCAGTAGAATTCATCTTTGTCCTTATGAAAAATAATTTGTTTACCTGTTTCATAAGTAATCTTGTAAGTGAAAATACCTCTTTCGAGGAAGTAATTGCTGCTACCAATGTAGATTCTGATTCCATTGTCAAGGTTTTCGGTTGAATATGGCTCTTTTTCTCCATCTCTCTGAACATCAATCAAATTGAAAGGAACATTTGCAATCAAACCATTTTTTCTAACATATTTAGTGGGAAAATCACGGACAATACCACGTTTGATTTGATTATTTCCGGCACCTTCGCCGTTATAAACAACAATGGTTTCAGTAACAATAATTTTGCCATTGGATTCAATAATAATATCGGAGTTGAATGAAATGATTTTATCGTTTTCATCAATAGCGGTAATTCTGAATTTAAATGCATCATTTTTATCAATAGCCTGCCTGACACTTTTATTTATCAGTTGAACATAGGAATTCCTTTGATTGTTATAAGCGGGAGAACCCTTTGCTGGGACAGTTGAGAAGTTTGATTCCAATCTTTTGAGGTTTTCTTCTATGTAAGGTAATGATATTTCGAACAACTCAGATTCAAAAAAGGGATATTGTCTTTCGAAAACAGATTTAGGAAGCCTTTTGCTGGTTGCATAATCAAGGGCAGCCTTTTTGATGATTTCTCTATAATCATCATCAGAAAAAAATTCATCAGACTTAGCGGTTACTTTGATTTCTCTCGAAAAGCCCGGGTTAATAAAAAAAATAAAAAAAGCGAGAAGAATAGATATTCTTAAAATCTTGTTTTTCATAATATTAAGTTGATAATTTTAGAACTTTATTTTTGGGGCAGTTCTGGATTCATCATCTTCTGCAAAAAAAGTAGCAGGTTTGAAACCAAAAATAGCCGAAACAATATTTTTGGGGAAAACGGAAATACTTTGATTGTATTCCCGAACAGTGCCATTATAATATCTTCTGCTTTTATTAATTTTATCTTCGATTTCAGATAATTTGTTTTGCAAATCAAGAAAGTTTTGGTTAGCCTTCAAGTCAGGATATTGCTCCGTCAATGATTTGAAATTAAGCAAAGCCTGAGATAAATTAGCGTTAGCCTGAATACTGTCTTCAGGGGTTTTGGCAGAAGCAGATTCATTTCTGGCACGAATAACATCTGTTAATGTTTTGTTTTCGTGCCCGGCATAACCTTTAACTATCTCAACGAGGTTAGGAATAACGTCGTTACGCTGCTGCAGAAATGTACCGATTCCACTCCAGCCTTCCTGAACAAGTATTCTTTCCTTTGTCAGTTCATTGAATACCTTGATTAGAAAAACACCAAGACCAAGTACAATGACAGAAATTACAATTAATTCTATACTCATAAAAATACAATAAAAAAACAAAATAATTAATTTCAACCAGAAAAGTAAAGTGTAATTTAAAGAAAAGAAATTAAAATTTCATCAAAAATATCATTATTATTTCTTAACAGGCAATTATTCTAATTTTCTTTTTTTTTTTAGTTTTATATTTGCAAGAGAAATTAATAACAATTTTTTAAAGTTGAATGAAAAAAGTAAACTTTTTACAAAGAATAAAATATTATTTCGACAATGTAATGTCGAAAGGGTCTTTCACGCCAATCGTTCTGGTTTTTATACTCTCGATCATTACAGTATTGATAATATCGCTTGCGATATATCTGACAAATTCCATACCGATAGATTCAAATGTTCAGATACAGGGTCTAAAAGATAAAGATAACTACACTTTTCTGGATATTGTCTGGGTTACTGTGCTGAGAACATTGGATGGTGGAGTCATTGCAGAAGATCCTGTTGATTTTGCATTTTTGTTTTTTATGTTTCTCTCGACAATTGGTGGAATCTTTGTTTTAAGCTTGTTAATCGGTATAATCAGTACAGGAGTATTAACAAAGCTGACAGATCTGAGAAAAGGGAAATCATTTGTTGTCGAAAGTAATCATACTGTTATTCTTGGCTGGTCTTTTCAGGTTTTCCAGATTATCTCCGAGCTTGTGATAGCAAACGAGAACCAGCCAAAAGCCTGTATAGCCATACTTGCTGAAAAAGACAAGGTCGAAATGGAAGACGAAATAAAAGTCAAGGTAGGAAATACAAAAAACACGAAAGTGATTTGCCGGACAGGCAATCCTATTGATTTGAGAGACCTCGAAATAATCAACCTACACGAAGCAAAATCAATTATTGTTATGGCTCCAGATACACTTGAACCAGATTCGAATGTTATCAAAACTATTCTTGCAATTACAAATAACCCGCATAGAAAACCGTTACCCGAAAAATATCATATTGTTGCAGAAATCAGACACCCGAGAAATGTTCCAATAGCTGAAATAGCTGGTGGAGATGAGGTGCAACTTGTAGTATTTGATTATTTGATTTCAAGAATTACAGCTCAAACATGCCGCCAGCCGGGTTTGTCAGTTGTATTTACAGAATTACTCGATTTCAGTGGAGATGAAATTTACTTTCAGGATGAACCAAAATTGATTGGTAAATCTTTCATTGAAGCACTTTTTGCTTTCGAAACATCACTGATTATTGGTATCCGTAAAAATGATGGGAAAATACTGCTGAAACCTCCTATGAATACAAAAATTGAACCGGGAGACAAAATAATTGCTATTTCCGAAGATGATGATACTATAATACTATCGGGCTTGACCGAATATAATATTGACCCGGGTGCTATAAGGAAAGCCCCGAAAATTGTCCCGGCAAAACCCGAATCCACTTTAATATTGGGTTGGAACAGACGGGCTCCACTAATAATTAATGAGTTGGATAATTATGTCTGGCCCGGATCCAAAATAATGATTGTGGCAGACCATAAAAATGTTGAGCAGGAATTAGCAGAAAAATGTGCAGGGCTGAAGCATCAGACGGTAACTTTTTGGTTTGGAGATACCACAAACAGGAAAATTCTTGATGAACTGAGTATTGAGAATTATGATCATATTATTGTTCTAAGCCAGACAGATTTGCAGGATGTTCAGGCAACAGACGCAAAGACTTTGAGCACACTCCTACATTTGAGGGATATAGCCACGAAAAAACAACATACTTTCTCAATAGTATCTGAAATGCTGGACGACAGAAACAGAGAATTAGCTGAAATCACACATACTGATGATTTTATAGTCAGTGTTAAAATTGACAGTTTGATGCTTTCCCAAATTTCGGAAAATAAAGAATTGAAAACTGTTTTTGAGTTGCTCTTTAGTGCAGGGGGACCGGCAATTTATATTAAACCTGCAGAATACTATGTAGAACTTGGAAGACCTGTTAATTTTTATACTGTTATGGAGTCAGCCAGACAACAAAACCAGATCGCTTTAGGTTATAAACTTCAGAAAGCCAAGCCAAGATACGAAAGCGGCGTCCTATCGCACGGAGTAATGGTCAATCCTGTCAAATCCAATCAGTTATTCTTTTCCGAGGGGGACAAGATTATTGTTCTTTCGGACGAAGAGCAAATAGGATAGAATACTTGAAATCAATGTATTGGATTTTGATACTACAGCAGCTAATTGCTTCTACAACACATATTGTGGCAAAGAGTTTGGTGCTAAATCTTAGCCCAACTTTGATTTTACTTCTCAGGGCAAGCATAGCATCTGTTACTTATTTATCAACTCTTATATTCAGAAAATCAAAATTGATGAGAATTGAAAGAAGGGATTTGATTCCTTTTTTAATTTTAGGGTTCATAAATATCCCGATGAATCAATTTCTTTTCTTCAAAAGCCTCGAATTTACTTCTCCGGCGAACGTGGCACTTGCTTATGCATTGACCCCGGCATTTGTTATAGTAATAGCAATGATATTTTTAGGAGAAAAGGCAACAAAGCTAAAATTAATTGGAATAATCATTGCGTTCGCCGGGACAGTATTTGTTTTATTCGAAAAAGGTCTTGACTTAAAATCGGAAAGTTTTTTCGGGAATGGACTGGCACTACTTGCAAGTCTTTCCTGGGCTGTTTATACAGTGTTAGGCAAAAAATATGTATTGAAATATGGAGCTATTTATACCTCAGCAGTAACAATGGTTTTCGGGCTATTGCTTTATCTTCCGGTTTTTGGATTCTATGGAGATATCACTGAAATATCAAATGTAACTACAGTAGATTTTCTTAAAATATTCTACCTTGGTGTTATTACTTCAGGTGTTGGTTATGCTCTCTGGTATTATTCGTTAAAAAAACTTGAGGCAAGCAAGGTTTCTGTATTTAATAATTTGCAACCTGTTCTGACAACCTTGATGGCTGTTTTCTTTTTCGATCAATTGATCACAATTCCTTTTGTTCTCGGCGGAGTATTGACAATAACAGGAGTCATTCTAACGCAAAAAGGCTAATCAAAAGGTCTGAAAGCAATAATGTGCTGTTTAAAATAATTCCTGAAATCATTAATAAATTGAAGGATAATGTTTTGATTATGATAATGATGATTTATGGGGTATGTTTCATCGTCCAATCCGTAACGAATTGGTTTTTCAGATTTAGGCAAATAAGCAGTTCCAAAAATCCAATCCCAGATGGCAAGCTTGGTAGCAAAATTTTGACCAGCCCCCTGATAAATTGCTGAATGGTGCCATCGGTGCATTTCCGGACCGTTTATAAAATATTGAAGCCAACCTGATTTGACATCAATATTAGAATGAATATACATACCCCAGACTGCAGAAATCGTTCCTTTGTAAAGAGCTACCTCGGGTGCTGCTCCGAGAAGAATTATTGGAGCGAATTCTACAGTTTGATTTATTAAAATTTCCAAAGAATGAGAACGTGCACCGGAGAGCCAATCAACTTCTGGAGTTGAGTGATGTGCTTCGTGCAACCGCCAAAGATATTTGTTGTTGTGCATCCACCGATGGATAAGATATATGTATAAATCATGAGTAACAACAAAAAATATAACCTGAGCCCAAACCGGCAATCCAGATATAATGTTTAATCTGGAAAATCCAGTTGAATTATCAATCCAATGAATAAACCAAGTAATGAGAACACCGAGAAGATAGCTCTGGGCAAGGCTATAGAACAACAAATCATTCCAGAATCCTTCTCGGAATATTCTTTGGTTTTTGGTGTAAGGAAAAATCCTTTCAAGTAAAACAAAAAGAGAAGCAGCAAGAACAATTATTAATAAAGAAATAATCTCAGGAGAAAAACTCATCAATGAAGATTAAAATGCAAAAACAAACCTTAAAACTTCGGACCATTTGGTAATTTCGAGAACTCTATAACCCAGAATCGAACCGAAACCAATGAGAGTATAGCCGGCAAATTTTTTAATAATTATAATGAATTTGTCAGAGAATTTCGAACGGTAATGAGTGAGTATCCTGATAAGGAAATAAATCCATAGGAAATTTCCAATTCCAAAGCCAAGAGCATAGGATAAATTTCCAAGAGTTGAAAGTTCAATTAGTCCTAATTTCTGAACATTCAAAGATACATAGGCAAGAGAAGGCATAAAAGTCGGATTTGCTATGTTTGCCAGAGCAACAGCTATACCAAAGAAAAATGAACCTCTGTGGGCTAATCTATCAAAAAACTTAATTTTTTTCGTTTTGATTTCGGCTTCTTCTTCAAGAGGATTTTTCTTGGACTTCAAAGTGATATAGCCAAAAATCATCATGCCAGCAACGATTGACAGTTGAATGATTAAAGTCAAAAGCGGGTATCTGTCGGTGAAATCACCAAGAAGAGCTAAAGCAGCAGAAGTTGCAAACATAGCGATCATACAATAAAAGAAATCAATCAAGCCGGTACCCAAACCAATCTGGTAACCATGCTTAGCTCCTTTTTCAAGTCCTAACTTTAACGCAGTTACTGCTACCGGACCGGGTGGCATTGCCATTACAAATCCGATTATCAAACCAGCAAGTAAAGATAGAATCATTTGCTTCCTCGCTTTTTGTCAAACATTCCATTTATTTTTAAAGAATCAATCCCTGCAATACACACTTAACTTCAACTTACCATATTTTAAAAAACAATTAACGATATAAAGTGTGTAAGATTTTCCACACAAATTATAAAAGTTTCTTTAAATGACAAAATTTTAATCAATCTAAATTAAAAAAAATTTATTTAAAAATCATTTAGAATTAATAAATAAAAAATTTATTTTGTCAAAAAGTAATAGAATACAAACATTTAGATTACAAATTGCACTTAAGGTTTGAAAAATTTTTATTTTTTTTCGATTTATGGAAACTTTTTATTTATAAACAATTAAAAAGAGAATAATTATGTTAGAAAATGCATTTACCGGATCAAGAAATTATTGGTTATGGGTAATATTTCTGTTGATATTAATCGGAACTGGCACTTTTTTTTATCTGAATCAATTTGATTATGGACTTGGTGTTACCGGGCTCAGCAGGGATGTCAGCTGGGGATTTTATATAGCACAATTTACATTTCTGGTAGGTGTTGCGGCGTCAGCAGTAATGGTGGTTCTTCCTTATTATCTTCATCATACAAAAGAATTCGGGAAGATTACAATTTTAGGAGAATTTCTGGCTATTGGGGCAGTAATAATGTGTATGACATTCATCTTTGTAGATATGGGGCAACCTTTAAGAATTATGAATGTATTTTTCCATCCCACCCCAAATTCAATGATGTTCTGGGACTCAGTTTCGCTAATGGGTTATCTTGTTTTGAATGTTATTATAAGCATAGTAACCCTTGACGCTGAAAAGAAGGGGATTTATCCTCCGAAATGGATAAAACCAATAATAATATTTTCAATTCCGTGGGCGGTGAGTATTCACACAGTAACTGCATTTTTATATTCAGGTCTTGCGGCACGACCTTTCTGGATGTCGGCAATAATGGCACCCAGATTTCTTGCGACAGCCTTTGCGGCAGGTCCTGCTTTATTAATTGTTTTATGTTTATTGTTACGTAGATTAACAAAATTTGATACAGGAAAAGAACCAATTCAAAAATTAGCAGTTATAGCAACTTATGCTATGATATTAAATGTATTTTTCCTCCTGATGGAGCTTTTCACTGCCTTTTATAGTGGAATTCACGAGCATGCACTCCATTTTCAGTTCCTTTATGTGGGGCTTGATGGAAATTATTCACTTGTGCCGTGGATGTGGGCTTCAATAGTTCTTGCCGCAATATCATTGGTTCTGTTGATAGTAAAAAAATTCAGGGAAAATGAAAAAATCCTACTTTTTGCCTGCATAGCTGTCTTTTTGTCAATCTGGATTGATAAAGGACTTGGTCTTATCGTTGCTGGGTTCACTCCATCGCCACTTGGAAAAGTTGTGCCTTATTGGCCCACATTTACTGAAATTATGATATCTATCGGAATCTGGGCTCTGGGAATGCTAATAATAACAGCTCTATATAAAATTGCTCTCTCAGTTCGAAGACAGTTAAGATAAGATTATGAAAAAAATTGTTATTATCGGTGGTATGGCAACTGGTTGCAAAACCGCAGCCAGATTAAAAAGACTGCGACCTGATTATAGCGTTACGATTCTGGAAAAATTGCCATTTGTTTCATTCAGTACATGCGGGATGCCATTTTTTGCTTCCGGTGATATTGATAGCTTCAACGATTTGATGAAAACTCCATGGGGAAAGCAAAGGGATGTTGAATTCTTTAAAGCCACCAAAGATATTGACATTTTGACCTCAGTGGAAGTTACAAATGTAGATTTCGTTTCTAAAGAAGTCAATTTTATAAATTTGTTAACCAGTGAATCACAAACATTAAAATACGATTATCTTGTTATTGCTACGGGGGCTAAACCGGTTGAACCAAAATTTCCCTGCCCAAAATCGGAAAAAGTCTTGACTTTCCATTCTCCTCTTGATGCGAAAAAAGTAAGATTGATGGCTCAAAAAGGAGAAATAGGTAAAGCTGTAATTATAGGGGGGGGATATATTGGATGTGAATTGGCGGAAGCACTTGTTTCGCTCTGGGGGATTGAGACGACAATTATTGAAAAGGAATCTAATCTTTTGCCGATGTCTTTAGATAAAGAATCAGGAGATTTACTTGCAAGCATATTCCGAAATAACTCAGTTGAGGTGATTACTGAAACATCAGTTGAGAGAATTTCGGAAACCGATGGGAATAAATTCATTATTGCCCTTGAAAATGAGCAATTAGTAATCGCCGATGGAGTTTTTCTTTGCACAGGTGTGAAACCAAATCTTGAACTTTTCAATGAAAGCGAATTGGATATTGGAAAGTATGGCGGAATCAAGGTTGATAAAGAGTTAAAAACAAATATTCCTGAAGTCTGGGCAGGCGGAGATTGTATAGAAATTGAAAATCTGATTACACATAAATATTCTTATTTCCCGCTCGGCTCTCTTGCGAATCGTCAGGGGAGAGTAATTGCCGATTCAATAGCCGGACTTAACAGTATTTTCACGGGTAGTGTTGGAGCTGTTTCCATCAAAGTATTTGATACAATTATTGCAAGTTCTGGATTGAATCTAAAACAGGCTAAGGCAAATAATATCTATACAGCAAAAGTTGTAGGGGCATGGTATGACAGACCGGATTATCATCCTGATTCAAAACCGATATTTGGAAAATTGATTTATGAAAAAGAAAGTTATAAATTGCTCGGAATTCAAATGATTGGAAAAGGAGAAGTTACAAGATATGTTGATGCTTTTACTTCACTGGCATTAAGGAATGGAGATGTTTTTGACCTGATAAATTCTGAACATTGCTATACTCCTCCACATTCAAGCCCTATGAGCCCATTGAACTATCTTGGTGCAATGGCATTGGAGCAGGAAAAGAGTGGTATTATAAATTATTCTTTCGATGAAATTCCCGAAGGTGCTATAATAATTGATTTAAGAGAAAAAGAAGAAACAGATGCAGCACCAACCGGTTTGGTTTCAATTAACATCCCGTTTGATGAATACAGAAAGCGTATTGATAATTTTCCAAAAAATAAAACTATTATTTTTGTTTGTCAGAAGGGACCCAGATCTTACGAAGGGGCGCTTTTCTTTAAAAAAGCTGGATTTCAAAAAACAGGATACCTTGGCGGAGGTTTACAATTGTTATCGAAAATTATTGATTGACTTTTAATAGGAAAAAATGAACTTATATATATTTGGCATAAATCATAAAACTTCACAAACAATTGAACGTGAAGCTTTTCAACTTAACCGGAAAGAAATTCCCAATGCTTTAAAATCCATAAAGGGATACAGCGGTGTTGAAGCTGTTCTAATAATTAATACTTGCAACAGGATTGAGTACTACCTTATTTTGAACGATAATTTTAGTCCAGCAGAAGTTATTAAGAAATTTTATCTTGAAGAAAAAAAAATCAATTTAGAGGGGAAGGAACATCTATTCATTACATTAAGTAATGAAGAAGCAACAAAACATCTGTTCAGGGTTATATCAGGGCTTGAATCACTGGTTCTGGGTGAATATCAGATTCAAGGGCAGGTGAAAGAAGCATACAGTCTTGCCTGTGAAGCAAAGACACTTGAAAAGGTTATGCATAAGTTGTTTCACGCTGCATTCCGTTGCGGGAAGGCTGTCCGAAACAGTACAAGTCTTGGTGAAGGGAAGCAATCGGTTAGTGGTGTTGCTTCGAAAATTATAATTGAAAAAACTCATAGAAATGATAAGATAGCAATTATCGGAGTAAACGAAAATACCAAGATAATGGCTTCGGAATTGAAAAATAATGATTATCATGAGCTGATATTTGTTAACAGAACTCTTTACAAAGCTGAGATGTTAGCCGAGGAATATGGTGGCAAAGCCGCTCCTTTAGACGAAATATCAAAGGTATTGGCTGAATGCAAGGCAGTTTTCTCATCAACTGGCTCGCCCGATTATGTCGTTACAAATGATATGTTACAGAATCTTCTCGCAAAGGGCAAATGTCCCGGATTGATAGTTGATATGGCTATCCCAAGAGATATTGACACAAGAAACTTGCCCGAAGAAATTGAAGTTTATGACCTTGGAAGACTTAATGGCTATCTCGAAAGGCAAAACTTAGAGAGAATGAAGGATATACCAAAAGCCGAAAAAATAATTCAGGATGAAGTAAGGCTTTTCCAGACATGGGCTGAAAATAGCGACAACGAGATACTTCAACCAATTGCAGAAAAAATTGAATTAGTCAGGCAAAACCTTCTCAATGAATATGAAAATCAATTCAATGATCAAACAAAAGCAAAAGTCGAAAAAATAACCCGACAACTTATTCATAGACTAAAACCAATTCTGATGAGCTCACTGCTAAAATCGAAGGAGCAAGAAATAAAATAAGAATTTAATAGCATACCAGAAGTATCCTACCTTGTCATTCCCACGGAAGTGGGAATCTAAAAAATTAAAAAAAATATATTTGGAAAATAATGATTTATTTTATTGGTATTGCTAATTTGATGTACATTTTGTATGTTAAAAAAAATGAATTAAACAAATATACGAGGTTAAAAATGATAGAGAAATGTCCAAGATGTTTGTCCGAGAATTATATAAAACATGGAAAGATAAAAAATGTACAAAGATATTATTGTAAAGATTGCAAATATAATTTTACAGTAGCAAAAATGGGAAAGTCTCATGATAAATATTATATCGTACGTGCCCTGCAGTTATATTTAGAAGGGATGGGTTTCAGAGCAATAGAGAGAATAATAGGTGTTAGTCATGTTACAGTAATGAACTGGATTAGAAAATATGGAAAGAATCTTGAACCCATCAGATTAGATAAGACCAAAGAAGCAATAGTAGAAGTTGATGAATTATGTAGTTACATAGGTTAAAAAGAAAATCTCATACTTATTCAAAATCTTTAAAAAATATTGTATTCTCAATGAATTTATTATTTTACAAGCGAAATTTTAAATGTATATTAAGTTAGCAATATCCCCAAAAAAATATAATTTAATATTTTGAAAAAATCATGATTTTTTTTATATTTAGGAAATTTTCTATTAATAAATAAAAGGATAAAGTATGAAAAAGTTATTATTTCCTTTATTTTTGTTTTATTTAACATTAAATTTTGCATTTTGTCAATGGGAAACCATTTATGGTATTGCCGGTACCTTTGGACAACCAGTATCATTAGCAATGAATGGTGAAAATATTTTTATATCTGCTGATAACAGTCTTTATACATCCTCAGATCTTGGTATAACTTGGAACAAAAAATTAACATCAAAGGAACCTTTAACAAAAGTAGCTATATATGGTAAAAATGTTCTCGTTTGTGCTTATAAAAGTATATTCATATCAACTGATATGGGGGATACTTGGATTAGTAAAGGTCTATCAGAATATATCTTTACAATAGCTATAAACGAAGACAATATTTGGGTAGGTACAGATAAAGGTATATATTTATCAACTGATATGGGGGATACTTGGATTAGTAAAGGTCTATCAGAATATATCTTTACAATAGCTATAAACGAAGACAATATTTGGGTAGGTACATGGGAGGGTATATATTTATCAACTGATATGGGGGATTCTTGGATAAAAAAAGAAATCAAAGATATATATTTTTATGACCAGCCTAAATTAGCTATTATTGGAAAAAATATTTTGGTTGGAACTTACTATGATGATGATATATACATTTCTTCTGACATGGGTGAAACTTGGCTAAATATACCATTACCCGGACGAAAAGATATACCTTGGGGTCGCTATACAGTTTTAGGCACTATAGCGATTAAAGAAGAAAATATTTTAATTGGAACGAACGAAGGATTATTTTTATCATCTGATTTAGGTATTACATGGATTAAGAAAATTAATGGGATAGAGGGTATGTATAACTTGAAAACAAATTGTTATCCTTCTTTTATCACAGATATAGTAATATCTAACGATAATATTATTGCTGCTACTGAAACTGGTGATGTCTTTTTATCAACTGATAATGGAAATTACTGGGAAATAATAAATTCACAAATTAAATACAGAATTATGAAATCATTAATGATTGATAGTAATAGTATCTTCATTGGATGTTCTAGCAAATATGCTTTCCCAGATGAATATGGGAAAGATAATTCTGGGGGAATATTTTTCTCTTCTGATAATGGAAAAAGTTGGAAAAATAAGGGTTTTCTTGGAAAATCGGTTAATACCATTTTAAAAGTATCTAATAATATTTTGATTGGAACTGGTGATGGTATATACTTATCAACTGATATGGGGGATACTTGGATTAGTAAAGGTCTATCAGAAGATATCTATACAATAGCTATAAACAAAGACAATATTTGGGTAGGTACAGATAAAGGTATATACTTATCAACTGATATGGGGGATACTTGGATTAGTAAAGGTCTATCAGAATATATCTTTACAATAGCTATAAACGAAGACAATATTTGGGTAGGTACAGATAAAGGTATATATTTATCAACTGATATGGGGGATACTTGGATTAGTAAAGGTCTATCAGAATATATCTTTACAATAGCTATAAACGAAGACAATATTTGGGTAGGTACAGATAAAGGTATATATTTATCAACTGATATGGGGGATACTTGGATTAGTAAAGGTCTATCAGAAGATATCTATACAATAGCTATAAACAAAGACAATATTTGGGTAGGTACATATAAAGGTATATATTTATCAACTGATATGGGGGATACTTGGATTAGTAAAGGTCTATCAGAATATATCTTTACAATAGCTATAAACGAAGACAATATTTATGCTGGAGGACATTGGACAGGGTTATATCATTGTAAAATATCAAATCTATTTCCGCATAATTTATCAATTGCATCAGGAAATAATCAAGTTGGTAAAGTAAATACAGAGCTTGTCAATCCATTCAGGATTTTAGTAAAGGATTTTAAAAACAGACCAATACAAAATAAGTTAGTGAAATTTGAAATTATATCAACCCCAGAAAATTCCATAGGATATTTGCTTTCACCATCAGAAAGTTATACTGATTCCAATGGGTATGCAGAGTGCAGATTAAAATTCGGCAATAAAATAGGTTTATATCAAATTACAGCAAAAATTGATACAACAGAACAATCAAGTATAGTTTTTAATTCTTTCGCTACAGCAGATGACCCGAAAATTATTAAGAAATTATCCGGTGATAATCAGTCCGGTGTAATAAATCAATCTTTGAAAGATAAATTTAGAATTTGTGTATTGGATAGTTTTGATAACCCAACACAAAATATAAATGTTACTTTTGAATTACTTAGTTCCCCAGACTGTTCGTACGGTCAAACGCTTGTTAATAAAAAAATTACAACAGATACTGATGGAATTGCAGAATGTCAATTTATCTTAGGAAATAAAATCGGTCATTACAGTATAAAAGTTTTTCTCGATGATTACGACAGTATTTTTACAATATTCAATGTAATATCTAATCCGGGTAGTCCAAAATTTTTATCAATCGTTTCAGGTAATAATCAAGTTGGATTTATAAATGAAATTTTGAATCAGCCATTTGTGATATTAATAAGTGACGAAGGAGTAAATCCAGTTAAAGATGTGAAAATTACATTCAAAATAGTTTCTGCCCCAGACAATTCGATTGGACATAAACTTAGCGTTACAGAAGCTTTTACTGATGATAATGGTATGGCTGAAACATATTTAACTATTGGTAACAAGGAGGGTGAATATATAACTTCTGCTGTTTCAAATAGTTTCAATCTCACTCCAATTTATTTTAAAACATATTCATTAATCAACTCAATACTGGATAATAATTTAAAAATGAATTTCTCCATCTCCCCCAACCCAGCGGGGGAATATATAGAAATATCGGGCTTGAACAAGGGGTTGCAACCCCTTGTTTCTGAGCAGGAAATCAAAATCTTCAACCTGCTCGGGAAGTGCGTCCTATCGGTAGCACAGACGTTCCCATCTGTGGACAGTGGTCAGACAGGAATGTCCGACCTACTAAGGGTTGATGTTTCGGGCTTGCCTGCGGGGGTGTATTTTGTCCATGTTGGGGATTGGGTGGGGCGGTTTTTAAAAATATGAATAGCTACTACTTTCAAGTAGTGGACAAAAGAAAAAAAATAATGTCATCCGGTAGAACAGACATTCTTGTCTGTTCTTCCATCTGTCATTCCCACGAAGGACTT